>WNGD01001649.1_pt1 | contig 24058 bp, 20 predicted proteins | sample 5400671 | NCBI WGS metagenome assembly WNGD01 (sample SAMN13153369, study PRJNA577476) | soil metagenome | isolation source: 40 cm soil or saprolite under grassland replicate 2 | place: USA:California | collected 2016-06-15
GAAAGTATCTTCACAGGTATTCAGAAGTTACCAGCAGGTCACTGCCTGGAAATTCGGCTCGATGGCTCTGCTCAGGGCAGGCAGACAACTGACTGGCGCCCACAGCAGTACTGGGACATACACTTTCAGACTACTGAAACGGGTCCGCGCTCGATAGATGATTATGCATATGAACTGCGAACGCTGCTCAAGAAGGCTGTCACACGCTGCTTGATCAGCGATGTACCTCTGGGGTTATTCCTGAGTGGTGGTCTCGACTCAAGCAGCATCCTTGCCATGATGACCGAGGTCAGTAGTGAGCGTCCCAAGACGTTCAGCATCGGCTTCGAGGAAAAAACGTTCAGTGAACTAGACTATGCCCAGCTTGTCGCACATCACTTTGGCTCTGAGCATCATGTAGAGATTCTCAAACCTGATGCGAACGACCTCGTTCAGACTATTGCCGATATACTGGATGAGCCATTTGCCGATGCCTCAGCGCTGCCCACTTTTCTCGTCTCGCGCATGGCACGTCAACATGTGACAGTCGCGCTCTCAGGCGATGCAGGTGACGAACTCTTCGCTGGCTACGACTGGTATCGTGCCCAGAAGTTCGCCTCGGCCACCGTAGACCATCTTCCAGAGAGTATACGCCAGCAACTCAGCACTTTTGCCTCAGGCATTCCTCCTACTTCCAAGAAGAAGGGCACGGGCGATATCGTCCGTCGCTTCCTGGAAGGCGCTAGCTTACCAGGAAAGATGCAACACTCACGCTGGCAAACCTTCTGGCAGGAAGACGACCTGGCGCATCTGCTGACAATTCCAGAAAACGAACGCTCTACCGCCATTGACCCACGGTTTCTAGCTCTCTTTGCAGCCAGCGAGAGCACCCATACCCTTGATCAACAGCAGTATGCAGACCTCAAACGGTACCTACCTGACGACATCCTGCTTAAGGTAGATCGGATGAGTATGGCCGTTTCTCTGGAGACACGCGGACCACTTATGGATTACACCTTCGTCGAGTTTGCAGCGCGCCTCCCCTCAGCGCTGCGTCTGCACGGATTGTCTACGAAATATCTACTTAAGCGGGCAATGGGAGATATCCTCCCTCAACAGATATTACGTCGTCCCAAGCTAGGCTTCAATATTCCCTACAAAAACTGGCTGCGTAATGAACTAAGGGATCTTTTACAGGATACACTCTCGCCAACACACCTTCGCCAGCAGGGACTCTTTCACCCTCAGTATGTCCAGACACTGATTCGCGAGCATATGGAAGGGGTTCGCGATCATTCACACAAGCTCTGGCAGTTGCTCATTTTCCAATTATGGTCGGAGCGCAACCTTTCCAGCAAAACAGCCAGTTTTCATCTCACTGAAAGTCGAAGGACTGCGCTGTGAGATGAACTTCAATCATCGATAAGAGTACACAAATTTGCTTATCCAAGGAGGAAAAAAGTAGTAGTAGATCTGTTGTAAATCCTTTCGAAGTGAAAACGTGCCAAAGAACTCTTTCTTAGCATGTTTTTAGTTAAAGTTAAATGCTGCCTCAACAGAGATGAAGATATCTTTTATGAGGAATAGACAAGTACTTCTTTCTTCTCTTCATAGAGTATTTCGGCTATTCCTCATTTTGCTCTAATTGATGGCGAAAGCCACTCATGTTTCATTAGCAAGAGATGTTATTTTCTGCGCATTATAGCCGCGTCGAGGCATAGAGAACTTCAAGTTGAGGCAGATGGATCTTTCAGCGCAACAAAAACAAACATATCTACCCTGCATTTATCTTGCAAGTATGGTAGAGAGTCAGGAGGAATAATGAAACCTTATCTTCTCGATCTATTTGTCGCGTCAGCCAGAACACGAACTCGGACGCCAGGCTGGGTCATCCGCTGGTATCTTTCAATCTTCGAACCACCGCTTGGCAAAACCTTGCGCTTAGATATGGTCAAGGCTCTACTTCGACAGAGCAAGTGTGACCTGAAAGGGAAGCGAGCTCTCGACGTGGGATGTGGCATTGGAGACCTTGCCTTTACTCTTGCAGCACGAGGAGCAAAAGTAACAGGTGTTGAGCTTGACGCCGGGAAAGTAGAAAGTGCGAATCAGATCGCGCATAAGTGGAACTTCCCACAGGAGAACCTACAATTCCTTGTCGGTGATGTCACTAAGCTGGATCAGATGAATCTCGGGCTCTTCGATGCGATTTTCTGTGTGGCACTGCTCGAACACATTCAGGACGATGTTGCACTGCTCGAACAAATCCAGCATCTATTATGTCCTGGCGGTTTCTTCATTTTGGAAGTGCCCAGTGCGACCAGGAAAACGATTCCTGAGGTAGAGGCGGAGGATGGGCATGTGCGGCCAGGCTACTTTTTCGAGGAGGTGCCTGCGTTGTTGTCGAGGACAGGATTTCATCTGGTGGCAACACGAACTATGGATTCCCTGGGGCTTCGGTATCGTTGGTGCGCATCCTCACGTGTTCTCCCAGGACGTACGGCGCGTGGTCAACTGTTTGCTGTCTTTGCGCCTGTGTTCATCCCACTGATTCGTCTAACCTCAATGCTTGTAAAACGACCTGGGGCAGAATTATGCTTTCTCGCGGTCAAAGAGAGGGTACTCGATACATCCCCGTCAACTGGTGGTTGAGCTTACTCCCTGTGGTAACGTTGCTCGCCTCTCCTCTTGCAGTCGGCGCAAGATGGAGAGGTACCTGGACAGTTTCATCAAGGATCGTCAATATGGTGTGGAGGTTTGTATCGATTTCGCCTTGTCCCCCTTAGCCAGGTAGAGGAGCCCACCAAGCCCACCAAAGAAGAGACGCTGCACATCCATCAAGAGCACGACCGCCAACGCCGCCGTTGTAGGCACATGAATTGTCGAGTAGAGATAGACGACCAGGTTTTCTCTCACCCCAAAACCACTGATTGAGATGGGCAAGGCGCCGACTATTCCCACGAAAGGAACGGCGATCAGATAGAAAGTGAATGGGACGTGCAGCCCCAGAGCTATTGCATACTCGTAGTAGTTCAAACAGTTTGTGATCCAGAAGAGGATACCAAATGAGATGGCCTCTATCATGGTACGAGGCCTTGCCATCAATCTGCTCATCGAAGTTCCTGTTTCAATCACCTTCACTACTATCTTATTCTTCACCCAGGCACCGTGAAAGAATCTGCCAGGAATCTTTGGCAAGACTACTGCCATGACCATTGCTCCTCCGATAGCTACGGTAAGGAAGAGACTGAGCAAGAGGAAGCGCTTAATCAGCTCATGATTAAACTGTTCATGCAGGAAAATCAATGTAGGAAGCGCGACCAGCAGCATTCCCATGAAGCCAGTGATTCGGCTCATGAGTACGGCGCTTGCTGAGCCCGTCATGTTCCTTGCATCGCGTCCCACGTAGAATGCCTTCACAGCATCCCCTCCCATGCTGGTCGGCAGGAAGTGACTGAAGGCTACTCCTATCAGGTAGAGGCTCGTCAGACGTGCCAGATCTGTCTGAATACTTTCCGCATGAACGAGTCTGTGCCACAGGTAGGCACTAAAGATGACTCCTAGAGTTCCCAGGCAAAGGCCAACCAGCATTTCCGTATAGTGAATGTGCACGAACATAGAGAGGAGGGTAGACCAGGAGATTTCTCTGAAAAGGAACACGAAGAGCAGCAGCGTCACTCCCGCACGGACTATGAAGGAAACCCCTTTGCCTCCTGCCCTTTTTTTCTTCTCAACCTGCTCTATATTACTGATCCTTCCGCTACTATCTGGCGGTATCGCAAGGATCACTGGTGCTGTAATCGCTTTTGCTATATCCTCCGTGCTCTTCTGTTTGCTACTACGTGGTGGTATCGCAGGGATCACTGCTGTAATCGCTTTTGCTATATCCACCACTAGAGATGTCTCCACTCTATCGAAACGCTGTAGGCGTATGGATCTAGGCGTTGTCAGAGGCAGACCCGGCAGGCGCAGATGTGTTTGAATTTGAAAAGGAGCACTTTGATCTAAATCCTCTGATGTTATCACCTCCTCAGATGCTGTGCTGCCTGTGTCGCTTGTGCGATGACCCTCATACATTACTCCATTTTGATGATTCCAGACCTCTTTATTGAGAGACATGTTTGTTGGGAAATGAGTATCCATATCACTACTCCAAATATTGTCTGCTCCTATTGTAACCCTTTGTAACCTTGTTGACGCCCTTTTAATAGGAAATTAATCCGAATGGGCTATTCATCCCACATTTCTGCAGTTTATCTCAACAGAATTTGAAATTTTTGCCAGTATGAGGCGGATTATGCTGAGGTAGACAATCGCCTTGCTACTTGATGGGATGCTCATTGAGAAACCTTTACCTGGTTCGTCAATTTATCATAATGCCGTAACTTCATTACTATATACAAATACATCAACGTCAGATAGATTAAAGAAAGACGAAAAATGCCCTCGAATGAAAAGCGAATCAATGAAGTGAATCAATCAAAATGAAGTGAATCAAGGAGAACAGAAACATTATGATGACAAAACTGCCCTTGCTTTCTAAGCAGGGAAAACCTTTTAAAGTACGTCGCTGGTTCTCGCCTCTGGCTCTTGTCCTGGTTCTCGCTGGCCTCTTCGCCATCAACGCTACTCATAACACGCCACTGCTACACGCTGCCGGTCCGAGCACGAAGATCTGGCTTCAGGCGATGGATTCGTGTAAAGAGGCCCTTCCAGGGGCCAATTTCACGCTCATTACTCCTAATGGCACGAAGGTGAATGCTGGTCCAAGCGCTGGGACAAAGCGGGTGACGGTGTCATCTGGCAGTTGTCCTTTACAACGGGGCAACTGCCTGACAGTTCCTACTGGATGCGTGAGCTGGCTCATCACCCCTCCAACCTCGGGGGTTGCTACCTACGCCATCAAAGAACACTCAACATGGGATGCTACAGATGGTTTTTATGAGAACCCTCCAGGGGCGACGGCTTTCACCGGGTTCGTCCACTGTAATGGCGGCAGCGCCTGCCAAACAGAGAGCGCAACGTTCACCGTGAATGCCAATGGCGTGGTGAGTGGGACCACAACCAATATTTATCCTGATGGGAAGAGTACAATGTATCCGTCGGGTGGCACATTTAGCGGAACACAGACGGATCCGATTGTCTTTCATAATTTCCAGCTTGGTAATGGGTCGTGTGATGGGGATAAGGACAACGATGACCACTTGACGGGTTCACCCAGCTCACATTGTGATAGTGATCACGATTAATCGGGTAAAGTTACAAGCTCAGGCTAGATGAACAACAGACTTCAGCGTGTGGCTACCCGCGCCATTGCTTCGTATACTGCTGCGTAATATTGAGGTACAGGTTGCCATAGTGTACGCTGGGCTCGATCATCGCACCCTCGAACCACTCGTTGAAGGTGGTAATCGTGACCCAGTCGGGATTGCTGCTGAGTGCACCCGTCCAACTCTCGCGATACGTCGTGCCGTTTTTACGCTGGATGATATACGTCCCCTTGCGTCCAGGCACGCGCGTATCGTCGTAGCCAGGCAGGACGCCCGCGGCCCAGATCTTCTGCGTTTTGTGCGCCTGGTTATAGCTATTGATCTTCGTGCGAAATCCCTGGTCGACGGCATTTATATTATTATGTTGAATGCCCCAGTAGGCGGCGCTGAAGAGGTGCAGGCCATCGAAGACGTTGAGCAGGTTGGTATCGACCCCCTCCGCCGACCAGATCGTCTGATTGTGGGGATCAACCTGCCGGCGAATGGCGGCCCATTGTGCCAGCGTGCGTCCGTTACCCAGCGGGTCCCAGAAGAAGAGGACTGGCTTGCCCTGCCAGTGGAAGAAATGCGAATCGTTCCCGTAATGGGATAGCACGTAGCGCAGGCTGCTTACGATCTTACTCGTTCCTTGCAACGTGGGCGCATCGCTCTCGAAGTAGATCGTCGAGGCAAAGTGCACGTGCGTCGTCTGCTCCAGCGTGGCGGAGAGCGCCAGCAGCTTTGCGAAATTCTTGTCCGTCGGGTCTCCCGCTCCCCACCACGAACTGATAAACCCGGTGATACCAGCCGTTGTCGCTTCTTGCAGTTGCCGGTTGATCGTGGCGTTGTCGCTGGAATTATACTTCGTCGTCGGCAGATCCGACATCGTGCTGGATGACCACGTTGAAAGGCTGTACCATGTGTAATAGAACGCCAGCACGGGACGCCGCGTACTGACTACATTCGCTGATGTCCCCGGCGTCGGCGTCGTATAGTGCAAAATAGATGTCGGCGTTGGTTGTAGCGCCCAGGGAGGTAATGTCGGCGTCGGCGTTGGCGTCGGTGGCCCCTGTGGCGTTGGGGGCGTGCTGCTCACCGCCGTGGGCTGCAACCCCGGCGCCGCGTTCGCTGTATCCTGACAGGCACAAATAAAAACTAGCAGACAAACATTAATCAGTATAAAAATTATTGTTCTGTATTTCTTGTAGTGAAACACTTTCATAAGATGCCTTCTCCAGGTAACTGTTCAGGACTCATCAGCGCCAAAGGCGGGGACTGGTGCGAGCCGCGCTGCAGCGAAGGAGTCCGGCAAGAGGGACCTGAATAGTTATCCCCTAAAATCATTATAGTATCAAAAAATCGAGCGTTTGATCGCATCGATCTTTTGTTTGTACGGAAACCGTACTGGCACAACTACCGATGCCTCTACTTCCTTTGCTTCGCATTGGAAGCTACTTGAGCACGATAGGGTCAACCTATCTTGCGGTAGCGCTTTTACCTGTGAGACCGACTTATCACAGAACCCGTAAAACACTATTCTGTTGAAAATGTGCTCTGGCGGGGATTGTAGCCGATAGAGAACATCGTGTCAAGAATCGTGAAAAAACTGTCAGAAAACGCTAGAAAACGCAAGAATTTGAGAAACTAGTTACGATACTGTCGCGTCAAATGTGATCGGCAGGTGTTTGAAGCCAAAGAGGAAACGGCCCTCGAACAGCTCTGGTGGCTTATCGCGTACGACGCGCAGGTTAGGCAATTGCCTGATAATCATAGGCAGCGCGACCGAGGTCTCCATGCGCGAGAGGGGCGCGCCGATGCAGAAATGAATGCCATGCCCAAAGGCGACATGCCGGTTCGGCGTGCGCATGATATCAAAGCGCTCCGGCTCTGCGAACTGCGCAGGATCGCGGTTAGCCGAGGCCAGCCAGGTGAAGATCAACTCATCCTTTGGAATGCGCACGCCTGCGATGCGGACCTCTTCCCTGGTCGTGCGCACCAGGCGCCAGACTGGCGAGGCATAGCGTAGAACCTCCTCGATCGCCCCCGGCATCAATTCAGGCTGCTTGCGTAACTGCTCCAGTGCTGCGGGATGCTCGTCAAGACAGCGGATGGCCTGGCTCAGCAGATTCGTCGTTGTGATATGCCCGGCAAGTAGGAGCACTATACAGAAGCCGATCGTATCCCCCATGCTCAGGTGTTCGCCATCGACCTCGGCGGCCAGCAGTTCGCTCATCATATCTTCGCGTGGCGCGCGCTTGCGCTCCTCTAGCATATGTTTAAAGTAGTCCGACATCTCCTCGAAGGTGCGCATGAAGCGCTGGACCTCTGGATTGTCGCGCTCCTGGGGCCGGAAGGCCTCGCTGTCGTTCAACTGCTGCCGGAGCAGGCCATCGGCCCAATGTTTGAACAGCGGTCGATCGCTGGTGGGCACGCCTAGCATTTCGGCAATCACGATCGTTGGTAGCGGATAGGCGATCTCCGTGGCGAAATCCGTCCGGCCCATCGCCTGCGTTTCGTCCAGCAGCTCCTGTGTAATAACGGCGACACGGTCTCGCAGCTTGTCGATCGCGCGTGGCGTAAAGGCGTACGAGACCAGGCTGCGATACTGGTGATGCTCTGGCGGGTCCATTGTCAGAATACTTCTTCCCCCACGCTGCTCACCATTTTCGCTGTTGGTGGCGGCTCGTGCCACGGCGCGCTGTCGCCTGCGCTCGGAGGAGAAAAGGTGGTAGTCAGTGATGATGGTATGCACATCTGCATACTGAAAAACATGCCAACATCCACTACTCTCATCAAACCACACCGGCTGTTTGTTGCGCATTTCCTCAAACCAGTCATACATTTCCTGTACATCATCAAGGGTCGAGAGTGTTTGTAGCATCGCGAGAACCTTTCATTCATTCATTACATAGAATATCTTTTCTCATCGTATAGATTACGTTCCAGGGCCACTAAGGTAGCAGGATATGGGTACCGTTGTGTGAGCTACTCCATAGTTTTTTCAGGCTATATGCGTTACAATTAATGCTACGAATACTTTACTGACCCGGCATAAACTGTGACGCGTCAATGGGGGCGACGCGAGGGCGACTCTGCAAGAGAGACAGAGGACGCGCTCAGAGGAGTAGCTGGCATGATTTCTAATTCTCATCTCTACTGCGTGCAGTGCGGCGCAGGCAACCTGCCACACGCGAAATTCTGCGTGGTCTGCGGCCACTCCCTGCAACTCGATATCTCAAACCAGCTACCCGTCGTGCTCAATGTCCCCAAATTACCTCGCCTCATCTCTCACACCCCCCCTCTGGCCCTGCCTCCATTGCTCAAGCAGCGCTACCGCATCCTGACCCAGGTTGGCAAGGGCGGCTTCGGCGAAGTCTACAAGGCGGTGGATAGCCAGTTCGGCGGTCGGCTGGTGGCGATTAAATCGATGAGCCTGGATGGTCTGGGGCCGCGCGAGGCCACGAGCGCCGCCAGCGCGTTTGAGCGTGAGGCGTTCATGCTGGCGAACCTGCTACATCCCAACCTGCCGGCCATCTACGATTTTTTCTCCGAGCAGCAGCGCTGGTACCTGGTGATGAGCTATATCGATGGCATGACGCTGGTGGAATACCTGCATGCGCGTGGTGGACGCCTGCCCGTCGAGAAGGTCCTTCCCATTGGCATTCAACTCTGTTCCGTGCTCGGCTACCTGCACAAGCGGGCGATTATCTTCCGCGATCTCAAGCTCGCCAATGTGATGCGTACGCCCGATCGGCAGTTGTATTTAATCGATTTCGGGGTGGCGCGCCTCTTTAAGCATGGTCAGGAGCGCGATACGGTGGCGCTGGGCTCGCCGGGTTACGCGGCCCCCGAGCAGTACGGCAGGGCGCAGACGACGCCCCAGACCGACATCTACAGCCTCGGCGCGACGCTGCATCACCTCCTGAGCGGCGTCGATCCATCCGATGCGCCGTTTTCTTTTGAGCCTCTCCATATCCCCGCTTATCCCGAGCTCGGCAGCCTGGTGCAGTGCATGGTCGAGAGCGATCCGCGCCTGCGCCCGGCATCGATGTCGATTATCAAGCAGGAGTTGCAACGCATCGCGCTCAGCCGCTCGGGAGAGTGGATGCAGGATACCGCGCTCCACTTTGCGGCAAAACGGGATGCAAATCAGGTCGTGCCGGGCATCAGACGCCTCTTCTTGCATAATTTGAATGGCCACAAAGTCTGATCCTTTGGACAGCCCTGCTGAAGACATCACATCACCTTGCCCGCCTGGATGTAATCAAGCTGAAAAGTACTGAACAGAGAGATATGTCTACTTGCTCCTGCGCCTTGCTCTCCGCACATGCTGCCTGTTCACAACACCAGCGATAGCGCGTACCAGGCGGATCACACGTCTGCAAGCGACTTCCGAGCAGAGGACGGCGAAGAGAGTGATTATTATTCCAAGAGCAAGTATCAGTAGCGTCGCGGCCAGCATCTCTAACACGAGAACGGGAAGATGGCTCAAAAATGTCCAAAGCATAAGAACTCCTTACTCCACCACTCACTCTGTAAAGCAGGAGTTTCTTACCAGCCACCATCCCCAGATGCCCATCACTCGCACAATCACCACATCAGTGTTTATAAATAATGGTAGCTATCCGCAATCACATCATTACAACTATTGACAAATGGACGTAGCAGTGCTACACTGATGATGTCACGTAATCGTGATCATGAGTGAGAAACTTTTGCACGGTATGGAATGTTGAGGTGCTTTGCGTGCCCCAATAGACCATCACAGGCAAAAGACGGGCAGGAGATCTCCTGCTTCACTTTTTACAGGGGCAACCGATACTTTTGTGGTAAAACCTGCGAGATGAAATCCGGTTGTAAAGATTTGGAATTTCGCTGGTTTAAAGTTGGTCGGTTGCCTTTCCTTTCTAGAACTATGTAATATTGGTAGTGTCAAGAATAGCATAACATCCTCTTTTAGTCAAATAAAAATTTGTATATAGTTTACATTTCATCATTTATATATGTCATTATGATAACTCCCAAAGCAGCTTTCTTAGTAATGCCCCGATCTTGCCTCCTTCACTCTTGACAATCCCCATTCCTCCATGTTATCTTATCTCCATAAGTTAGTTAGCGTTAATAAATCATGTGAGATATACGATGTCAGAACAATCCACTTATCAACGAGAGAAACGTACCCGTATGCGTGGCGAGGAGCGGCGCGAGGACATCCTGTTGCATGCCAGGCGCATCTTCGCAACCCGGAGCTATGCCGAGGCCAGCACTGGCGAACTGGCGCGTGCGAGCGGCGTCACAGAGCCGATGCTCTATAAGCACTTCGGCAGCAAGAAGGGACTCTTCCTCGAAGTGCTGTGCGCGTTTGGCGCACAGTTTATGAAGATATGGTCCAGTCGCATCGAAAAAAGAGCCGAACGGGACCTCCTGGACGCGCTTTCACAGGTGATTATGGAATACCGGGCGACGCTCAAGGCCGATCCCGATATTCACAAGGTCTTCTTTCAGGCCATCGCGGAGTCGGGTGATCCTGACATTGCTCAGCGCGTGAGCGACCATAATCAGCAGATCTATGCCCGTGTGCGTGCACTGGTGGAGCGTGCTCAGCAAGAAGGTTACGTCGATGCAACGATCGATCCTGACGTGGCGACATGGGGCTATTTCAGTATGCTCCTGGCGATGCAGTATAGCTTGATGCTGAACCTGAAAGATCGCTTGAACGATACAATCCTGATGGAGATGAGCAGGCTCTGGCTGCGCGCACTGCGCTCTCCAGCGAAATGATCTCTCTTTTCTGTTCTCGCATAGTATCTCTTCAGGACTCATCAGCGCCAAAGGCGCTTCACAAGGGGTTTGGTGTAGGTGGCGGGCTGGCGGCTCAGGTCGCCAGCCCGCCACCTACACCAGGAATGGAGCGAGCCGCGACGCGGCGAGGAGTCCGGAAAGAGGGACCTGAAGAGTCACCTCGCAGGTTAGTTAAAGCTAACCTGTCAAAGGAGTACCCATCATGCAAGCTACCGCGCAATCAGGCGGAGTGGCATATAAGTGGATTGTGGCCCTGGTCGTGATCTTTGGCGCCTTTATGAGCATCCTGGACCAGACCATCGTGAACATCGCCATTCCTCGCCTGCAGAGTGCCTTCGGCGCAGATCTCAACGGCGTCCAGTGGGTGCTGACCGCCTACATTCTGACGCAGGGCGTGGTCACGCCCACTACGGCGTTCTTCACCAATCGCGTGGGCATCAAGCGTTTCTACGTGCTCTCGCTCTCGCTGTTCACGCTCGGTTCGGCTCTGTGCGGACTGGCCTGGAGCCTGCCGATCCTGATCACTTTTCGTATTATCCAGGGCATCGGAGGTGCCTTCCTTTTCCCGGTCGCGATCACCCTGCTCTATCAGGAGTTTCCACCCAATCAGCGTGGACTGGCCAGCGGCATCTTCGGCATCGCGGCCCTTCTGGCGCCCGCCGTCGGCCCTACTCTCGGCGGCTATATTGTGACCTACGCGGACTGGCCGTTGATCTTCTTCATTAATGTCCCGATCGGCATCCTCGGCGTCGTCCTGGCGATCTTCCTCCTGCGCGACGGCAGAGAAGATGTCCGCTCAAGCTTCGACGTAGCTGGCTTCGCGTTAGTGGCGATCGGGCTCGCATCCCTGCTCTATGCGCTCTCCGATGCCAGTACCGATGGCTGGAGTTCGGCAAAGGTTCTGGCCTTCTTGATTGGTGGACTGATTGTACTGGTCATTTTTGTGTTCGTAGAGATCTCCATGAGCCGCCGCGAGAGGCAACCTCTGGTTGATCTGCGCCTCTTTACCAATGTTCCTTACCTGACGAGCAATATTGCCAATGTATTGATCACCTTCGCTTTCTTCGGCGGCCTGTTCATCTTCCCGGTCTACCTGCAGAACCTGCGCGGTCTGAGCGCCTTTCAGGCGGGTCTGCTCCTGCTGCCGCAGGCGTTCGCCTCGATTATCAGCGCCCTGATCGGTGGTCGCATTGTGGATCGGGTCGGTGTGCGCGTAGTGGTCATACCTGGCCTGGTCGTGTTGGCCTTTACGCTCTGGCAATTCACGTTCTTGACGCTCGACACGCCCTACATCTGGCTTCAGGGTATGTTCGTCCTGCGTGGCATCGCCCTCGGTCTGATCATTCAGCCGCTGAACGTCTCGGCGCTCTCGGATATCAACCCGCGCCGTTTTGCCCAGGCATCGTCGCTCTATACGGTCATGCGCTTCGTCTCGACGTCGCTGGGTATCGCGGTGCTGGCGACGCTCGTGCAGACGCAGGCGAAGATCCACTATAGCCACCTTGCCGAACTGGTGACGTCCGCGTCCCCACCTGGACAACTGGTCACACGCTTGCAGCAGTACTTCTTCACCCAGGGCATCCCACTGCAAAATACCAGAGCCGCCGCGATCCAGGAGGTGATTCGGCTGGTGCAGCGCCAGGGCTACATGCTGGCGCTGCAGGACGCTTTCTGGCTGACCCTTATCGTTATCCTGGTGGCGGTCGTCGCGGCGTTCTTCATACGCTCGCGCCGACAACCGGCGGTCGCTCCCTCCGACGGCAGCTCACGCCCCATCGATGAGGAGGATCGCGAGGCCCTGCTCCCGGCCATTACTATGGATTGACACTTCCCCGCTTGAAAGACGGGGAATTCTTCCTTCGACCAGGGGGCTTGCTCCTTGCGTGCCCATCGCGCCGCCACAAGGAACGGCCATTCATCCTCCACGCGAGAAAAATGGGAGTTTTCTGGCCCGCCCGTGTAATCTCTTATAGTCGTAAATACACCAACAAAGGGGAACATCTATCATGCACCGTACCATACTCGTTTCGCTGCTATTGAAAGATATTGTTCCGGGAATGAGTGCCGAAACGACGATTCACCTGCATTGATCATGTATGGTGACTATCACACGTCGCTTGGTTCCAACGTACTGCGCAATCGTTTCAGCTCAGCACGAAACTCCTCCTCCATTTTTTGCTTCTGTTCAGCGGGCATAAAACTATGCCTGACGCCATTGAGCAGAATATTGTCGATAGTATCAAGCGAAAAGTGAAAAGGATCGTGAAGCGCGTACATGTTCTGATTGAGCGTAGTGTGAAACAGCGGTGGATCATCTGAATTGATCGATAGGGGGACACCAGCGGCATAGAGATGTGGGAGAGGATGTTCAGCAAGGTTGGCATAGACCCCCAAGCAAATATTGCTGTAGGGACAGACCTCCAGTGGAATCTGGTGTCTTACCAGGTGAGCGACTAATGCTGCGTCTTCGATGGAGCGCACGCCATGTCCGATGCGTTGTGCTCCCAATGTATGGAGTGCGCCCCATATGCTGGCCGGGCCGACCGTTTCGCCCGCGTGTGGCGCGCTATGCAGCCCGCCGGAGAGCGCCTTCTCAAACCAGGGTGCGAATTGCTCAGGTGGACAGTCTACTTCAGTGCCACCCAGTCCCAGCGCCACTACGCCCTCATACATATCCTCCAGTGCGACCGCTGTAGTATATTCTGCCCGCCTTCTCCGCTGTGTTACGCCCCGAATATCGCGGACAATATCGAATACCCAGCGCATCTCGACGCCAAAACTGGCCTTCGCTCGTGCTCTGCCTTTGTTCAAGCCTTGAAAATACATATCATGTGGTACACCTAACGAGTATTCGTGTGTACTAGCCGAGAACGTTACCTCAGCGTAGCGCACATGTTGCCGCGCCATCTCCGCGCCGAACTCGTATGCGATCAGTTCATAATCGTCAGCCGTCTTCAAACAGCTCGAAATTGCGAAGAAGATCTCGACAAAGTGCGGGAAGTTGCGAAACTTAAACCATTCCCTTGCTTCTTCTACCGTCGTGACTGGCAACGTCACTTTATTGCGCTTTGCCAATGCTATCAGTGTCTCTGGCCGAATAGCCCCTTCCAGATGCACATGCAGCTCTGCCTTCGGAGCCTCTTGCAGGTAACGTCTGATACGCTGTTCTCTCTCCATCAATCATTATCACCTGGTTGCTGCAGCGGCTTCACTACATCAGGTGCCTTCCCCACCCTCGGGTGCAGCCACGATTTCACGCGCAGGTAGAGCGTGATCAGTCCGCTGAACCACAGGCCACCGTAGACATAACCCGCCATGACGTCGCTGGGCCAGTGCGCGCCCAGGTAGACGCGCGATGGGCCGATCGTCCCGATCAGGCTTGTGAGGAGCGCGATCAATGTGTTGCGCAGCTTGCCTGAGCGCCAGTTCGTTGCTAAGAGATAGATCAGCAGGCCATAGAAGTTGACGTAGTACATGACGTGCCCACTGGGGAAGCTTGGCTCGTTGATGACGCGCACCACCGTGACCAGCTCCTGCGTCGGACGTGGACGCTTGATCAGGCGTTTGACCAGTACGTTGAGCAGGCTGGACGAGGAGGTGAGCAGGACGAAGATCGCCTCTAAGCGGAAGCGCAGCGCCCAGAAGATACCCGCGATGCCGATAGTCTGTGGAACCGCCCACGCGGGGAAGCCGATCTCCGAGATGGCGTAAAAGAAGCGCCGCAGCCAGGGATTATGCTGCCTTTGCAGTTGCGTGGTGATCGCTACGTCGCCGGGAAATAATTGTGTGTTTCTGGCGATGACGGAGATCATAACGATACCGGAGAGCAGCCAGAGCCAGAGCGCCAGGAAGATGGTCCCCCGCGATACTGCATGCCGCCCCGATACCGAAGTTTCAGCCGCTACGCGCTGGGCTTCATTTACCGTCGTTGCAATGTCCGGCAGGGCGATTGGGGGCGCGTCCCCCAGCGGTGTGCTGATCGTATCTGCCTGTTTCCAAGACTTACCTGGCATAGAGTGACCCTTTCTCTTTTGTATCTTGCTCTTTTTTCGTGAGCTCGTTTTCTTTGAGTAGTTCGCTGCTCCTTGCGCGCCCGGTATGCTGTGTGCGTCTCGTGCGGGGATCGCTCATGTTGGGTCCGCTGGCGACCTGTGCGGGGACGCGTACCTGGAGCGCGTCTGGAACAACCTCTATGGCGGTGGGCGTTATCCCTTGCGAGACGCCATCGGCGTGCACTTCGACGGGAGTGTCAGCGGTGATACGTAGCGATCTGGCTGTGCACCGGGTGACCTTCGGCAGCAGTGCGCGCCTGCCCTGGCTGATTGAGAAGGCGTGACGCAGGTATTCCAGCTTGCTGAAGTTTTTATAGATGAGCACATCGAGCAAGCCATCGTCCATTACCGCGCCGGGCGCGAACTGCAGGCGCGCGCCGTAGTATGGCGTGTTGCAGACGCTGACCTGCACTGCATGGTAAGGACGGCTTTTGCGCCCGTCGAAGGAGATTTTGAAGCGCGTCGGGCGAAAGGCGAACAGGGTGTTGAGCCCGTCGATGATGCCGCGCAGTGTGGTGAGTAGTCCTTTCCGCTTGATCTCCTCGGCGGCGGGAAAGAGCGCGGCCTCCAGGCCCACGCCCGACACCTCTAGAAAGACCTGGCCGTTGACTTTTCCCACGTCGATGCGTTTTGTCTGCCCGTCGGCGATGATCCTGCATGCCTCGTCGATATCTTCAGAGATGTCTAGACTGCGCGCTATGTTGTTCATCGTGCCCGTCGGGACGACGCCGAGCGTGCCCCGCGTGCCGATCAGGCCCGTCGCGACGGCGTGGATGGTTCCGTCGCCGCCCGCCGCGATCACGACATCCACGTCCTTCTCCTCTGCAGCTTGCTTTGCCAGCCCCTGGCCGGGGTCCTCCGACGTGGTGTAGCGTACCTCTAGCTCGATGTTCTGGCTGCGTAGCGCCTCCACAATTCGCTCTTCGTATTGCTCGGCGTTACCCTGGTCCGGAGCCAGTGTTGAGACTCCGGAGACGGGGTTGAGAATAACAATAGCGCGCATAGATTTATCCGACTCCCTGCTAGAACAGTGTTCATGTGCCCATTTCTATAGATTATACGTCAGAGCTGATGCTTTCGTGTTAGCAATATTGCTGGGAAAGAACTTATGCATGTATATAACATTATTTGCATTGCTTAACGTTATGAGATTATAATAAAATCAGATTGTACCAGTCATCCCATTAGTCGCCGAAACAGCTCTGCGCGCCTCAGCATGAGAATCTAAAGTTGAATCCCTTACATCTTGTTCGAAGTGCTGAACGGTTTCATAGTGCCCCATTTGTAGACGCTGACCTCAAGAAATACCACAATGTAGAGAACATCACGAGGAGGTTTACCATGCAACAACGAACTGGAAATGTACGCTGGGGAATTGCTGGACTTTTAGGAATCGGCATCGTGATTAACTACCTGGATCGTGTCAATATCTCTGTCGCCACTCAACCCTTAGAGCACGACTTCCACTTGACGGCAGGAGAAATGGGCATCATCCTCTCCGCCTATCTATGGTCCTATGTCTTGCTTCAGGTTCCAGTTGGCGCGCTGCTGGATCGCTTTGGTGTCAAGTGGCTGGTGCGGATCGGGACCGTTGTCTGGGCCCTGGCGACCTATATGACGGCCATTGTCAGTGGACTGGGCCTTGTGATCCTGTCGAGAATCCTGCTCGGCGCTGCGGAAGCGCCGATCTTCCCAGGCGCCGCCAAGGCAACGGGCTATTGGTTCCCCCTCAAAGAACGCGGCCTGGCAACATCGGCCTTTGATGCGGCAGCCAAATTCTCAAACGTCATCGGCATTCCACTTGTCGCAGCCGCTGTCACGCTCTATGGATGGCGAGCCGGCTTCTATGTGACAGGGACGCTCAGTTTGCTCTATGCTATCCTCTTCTGGATTGGCTATCGTGATCCCAGTCAGGCGAAGCGATTAGCACCAGAGGAACGCACTTATATTGTTGAGGGAGGGGCTCAACAGGAGGGCCAGATTTCAGGCAATCCACTGGCAAACTTAGGTTTCCTGCTGCGGCAACGGAAGGTCTGGGGCTTGACGCTGGGGTTTATGGCCTATGGCTACTCGTTCTACCTGTTCTTGTCGTGGATACCAGGGTACCTGCAGACGGCGTTGCACATGACCGTCTTGAAGAGTGGTTTCTATACGATTATTCCCTGGGCGGTGGCCACTGTAACGGATATCGTGATTGGTGGCTGGTTAGTCGATACCTTGATAAGGAGAGGATACAACGCGACCAGGGTGCGCCAGACGCTCTTTACTGCTGGCCTGATATTGGGGATTGCCGTGATTGGTGCCGCCTTTACTACTAATCCAAACATCGCGATCCTCTGGATCTCTATTGCGCTTGGCGGCCTCGCCTTCGCTGCCCCTATTGGTTGGAGCATTCCAGGGTTGATCGCCCCGAAGGGAACCGTAGGAGCAGTCGGCAGCATTATGAACTTTTTCAACAACCTGGCAGGGATTATCGCGCCAATTGCAGCCGGGTTCATCTTTGAGAGTACCGGCTCATTTGCCGCCAATTTCATAGTGGCTGGTGTCGTTCTCGTTCTCGGCATCATCTGCTTCCTAACCTTGCTCGGTTCAATCGAGCAGATTCAAATGCCGCAAATCAGTCCGGCAGTGGGATCGGCTGCGAGTACAAGATAAACGAGGTAACGGTTCAGGACCTCTCAGCGGGCTACTTTGCTCCGCAGCTCGCACAGGTTTTGCGTGGCTGGCGGGCTGTAAGAATCGTTCAGCTCGCCGACAATCTTGGGACTCCACGTCTCGTGGAACAATGCAAACTTCTCCGCGAGGCATACTTTTTCGATCATGAGATGCTCTCCTCGTAGCGCCGTAGCGCAATTTCAATTTGGAGCTGTGGTTATCATAGTAATAGCACCACTTGCTCAGATCATATGGGATGCAAGCAGTTACTGAGGCGCTCGTTTTATTGTATCCTTTTGGAGGAGGCATCGGCGATGTGGGAGAAGCACAACCTGCGCAGGATATCCCTGTTCGCCCTGCTATGTCTTTCTATAACGCTCATAGCAGCGGCATGCGCAGCTTCTATCAGTCCCAACAACCAGACAACGGCGGCGGCGCCCGCCAGTCAGCAGATCTTGCGTCTCCCGATAGGCGCGACCGACTTCACCACCCTCGACCCGGCCCTTGTGCAGGATGCAGGCGATGTCGAGGCCATTCAAACCCTCTTCACGGGCCTTGTACAGTTCGACGATCAGGGCAACTTAAAGGACCAACTCGCCGCCTCACATTCTATTTCGTCCGACGGGCTGCGCTATACGTTCACCCTGAGATCCGATCTGAAGTTCAGCGATGGCACGCCGCTTACGGCAAACGACGTGGCCTACAGCATCAACCGCACGCTGCTCCCGGCCACACAATCGCCGGTTACTAACTATCTGAACCTGATCAAGGACTACGATAAGATCACGAGCGGCCAGATCAAGACGCTCATCGGCGATAGCCTCATCGTGAAAGATCCGCAGACGTTGGTGATCGTGTTGAAACAGGCACGGCCCTATTTCTTGCAGACCTTGACCTATCCCACCTCCTATGTCGTTGAACGCAAGCTGATCGATCGCTATGGAAAGAACTGGACGGACCATCTGACCGAGGGTGGTGGCGCGGGCCCGTTCAAGGTTGCCAGCTATAGCCATACGCTTGGTCTGGATGTTGTGCCCGACCCGTTTTATTATGGACGCCAGCCGAGGCTGAAAAAGATCGAGTTTCGCATCTCGGGTGACGTAAACACTACATACGAAGCGTACCTGAGCAATCAGTACGATGAGGCCGCTATTCCGATAGACCAGCTCGATGGCGCAAAGAGCCGTCCAGACTACGTCCACACACCATCCCTGGTCTTGAGCATGATCCAGTTGAACTACAATATAAAACCATTCGATATTTTAAAGATTCGCCAGGCATTTGACGTTGCCCTCGATCGCGATCTGATCGCGAAAAATCTCTTGCGCGGTGTGGTAACGCCGACGCATCGCTATATACCGGTGGGTATGTATGGAGCGAATCCCCAGCCGGTCAAGGGGCCCGACGGGACGGCAGATACAGGCGAGAGCAGGGAAAAAGCTGTAGCCTTACTACAACAGGGCCTCCGGGACGGCGGCTATAGCAATCTTAACAGCCTGCCGACCATCACGCTTACGACGGCAAATACGCCGGGTTCACTGAAGTTGGCGAACGTACTGGTCGATCAATGGCAAACCATTCTGGGCGTTACTGTACACATTAACCCGGTCGATCCCAACCAGTACGACCAGTATATTGGCACGGGAAACCTTCAAGCCTGGGTGTATAGCTGGCAGGCGGATTATCCCGATCCACACGATTGGCTGGTCGTTTTCTTCGGCAAAGGGCAGGACTACAACAGTATGCACTTTGGGCAGAACAATTCTGCTATGGCGCAGGAGCAGCAGGCCCTACAGAATATGATGGCACGGGCAGACACGCTCAACGATCCGACGGCGCGAGCCAGGATGTATAACCAGATCGAGCAAGAGCTGGCAAGCCAGACGGCGTGGATTCCATTGTATCAATCATCCAGTAATTTCCTGCGCAGTCCCAGGGTGCACGGCATCGTAGATAATCCGCTGGGCGTCATCAATCCTGATGATTGGGCCAGCATCTATATCACGATTTGAGGGGAATATGCTGCAATTTCTTATCAAAAGGCTTGTTGGAGGCGTATTTGTGCTACTGGGCGTCTCCTTCATTACCTTTATCATCGGATATTTCACCCCGATCGATCCGATCCGTCAGCTTATGGGCCAGCACTATACGTATGCCGGCTGGCTCCAACTGCGACACGCATACGGTCTGGATGAGCCGTGGTACCAGCAGTATTATAATTTCCTGCTCCACTTCGTCAGATTTGATTTCGGCACATCCATTCACTATCAGAACCGCTCCGTGTGGGCTATTCTCAAAGACGGGGTGCCGATCTCGACGGAACTGTCAAGCTGGGGCCTGCTCTTAACCCTCATCCTGGGCATTCCAGCAGGCATTCTCTCCGCCGTCAAAGCCAACACCTGGATCGACACCACAAATATCACCATTGCGCTGCTGTTCTACGCGCTGCCAGGCTTTATCATCGCCGTCTTTGCGCAGGTGATTATCGTCTGGTGCAATGTGCAGTTCGGCCTCAACTGGCCCGTCGCCAACTGGGGCGCGCCCTGGCACTATACACTGAGCGACATTCAGGCGAAGCTGGTGCCGATCCTGATCTATGCGGCGGCAGGGTACGCCTACTTCGCCCGCCTCGCTCGCGCCAGCATGTTGGAGGTGCTCAACCAGGACTACGTACGCTCGGCACGCGCCAAAGGGCTATCAGAGCGCGCGATCATCTATAAACACGCTTTGCGCAATGCGCTCGTTCCCCTCATCACCTCCATTGGACCCGCCATCGGCCTGCTCATTGTGGGCTCACTATTTATCGAGCGCATGTTTAATATACAGGGCATCGCCCACATTGCCATCGACGCGGTGAGTCAGGGCGACTTTCCAGTCATCCAGGCGACGGCTCTACTCGCTGCGCTCGGTATCGTGACGGGCAATCTGCTCTCAGACGTGCTCTACACGCTTGTTGATCCGCGCATCAAGCTTTCGTGAACAATGGAGGTCAAATGGGTACAGGTGATAGAGGCTTTGATCGTGTTGCGCGAGGAAGTGTAACGTCAACCACCCTCAAAAGAGTTCCAGATGAGCCCGAGTCCCGGTTGCCAGAAGATACAAGGCCGCACCTCTCGCCGCTGCAGATCTCTCTTCAGTATCTCTGGCATGATAAGCGGGCACTCATCAGCGGGGGTATACTTTCATTCCTCGTTATAATTGCTATTATAGGGCCGCCAATCTACCAGCATATTGGTGGTATCTATCCCAGCGACCTGTCTGGATCGATTGGGCCGGGCCTCTATCACCAATATTATCATGAGGAGCTGTCTCGCCAGGACGAATTGCCCTCGGCCCAGTACTGGCTCGGCACCGATAGCGTCGGACGCGATATCCTGGCGCGGCTGATGCAGGGCTTGCTCATCTCGCTGACGGTCGCGGTGGTCGTCGAGATTGTCGATGTCGGTCTGGGCCTGCTGGTCGGTGTTCTGGCGGGCTACTACGGTGGGTGGATAGATCAACTGCTGGCCCGTTTTACCGATCTCATGTTCGCGTTCCCCTCGTTGCTTTTTGTGATGCTACTGGTGGGCGTCTTCGGCCCTTCGGCAGCCACGTTTTTCAATAAGGTTCCGCTTTTCGGTGATCCCGGCAATGCACGCCTGCTGGTTGTCTCCGTCGCCCTGGCATTCACGAGCTGGCCCATGATGGCGCGTTATGTGCGTGGGCAGACGCTGCAGATCAAAGAGCAGCAGTTCGTCGAAGCTGCGCACGCGTGCGGCACAGGCAACCTGCGCATGATCACACGGCACATCATCCCTCACCTGCTCAGCATCATACTGGTTGCGTCCGCGCTCGATATCTCCGGCACGATCATCGGGGAAGCAGGTATCAGCCTGCTTGGTCTCGGCGTCACAGATCCCGGATCGAGCCTCGGTCTGATGATTGCGGATGCTCTCGATCTGATCGATACTCACCCCTGGGAGGTCCTGGTGCCCACGGTCGTGCTGGCCACTATCGTGCTCTCGTTCTCGTTCCTGGGCGATAGCCTACGCGATGCGCTCGACCCTAAACGGAACATCCACTGATAACTGTTCAGGACCCCCTCATGTAGTAGGGATGGGGCTTGCCCCCATCCGGCTCTGGGGGCGAGATCAGGCAGAGAAGCAGCATTCTCGGGAACCGGATGGGGCAAGCCCCATCCCTACTGAAGAGATACTACAGAGCACATATACAAAAAATACATGCCCTGTATGCTTTGAAGAAATCTATTCTACAAGCACCTGCAATTGCTCAAGCACCCTGTAGCATAGGTGATCGATTGTTTCATGTGTTTCCCTTTCCTCTTGTCAAACCAGCCATATCATGCAATAATGGACGCGCATTATACAACTGAATAGGTAGATATTTCTATCCAATGGGCAGGACGCCCTCCCTCTTCTACATACAAAGCAACAAAGAGATAACAATGCAGCACAATGTTGGATCTATAACGTGGTAGCGATGGAGCGAGAATGATCAGGCGCGGTATTATAGTACTTTTGCTGGGTGTCGGACTCTTCTTCTGTGCCTCACTGTGCCTTTCCCTGCAAGCAAAAACAGCGCTAGCTAGTGAGGCGGCGTATACTGGTAGTATAGCGGTGTCGCCCTCTGCGACTGCGACCCTGAGCGCTACAGCGACTCCTATTAACCATGCGGTTGCAATGCCAACAAGCAGTAAACAGCCCGATAACAATGCGATTAACTGGGGTGATCCTACAATTATCGCAGGAATTATAGGGGTCGTTGGGCTTGTCATGGGTATTCTGATAACACAATTGCTTGATGCCGTTAAAGAGCACAAAAAAGAAAGGCGAGAAGAGCAAGCGCGCAAAGATGCGGAGACAGAGGCAGCCAGAGAACAGCAAAAAATGCTCCAAGAGCAGCAGGACGCACATGTAGCGGCAGAGGAGGCGCGGAAGAAGGCGCTAGATGAGCACGTAAAGGTCTATAGAGAGCGGTTGCGGCAAGATCCTACAGTAGCGTCCATCAAGATTCTGGATATGACGAAGCCGGTCGAGGTGGTAAGCGTATACGTGCAGTTGAAGCTGCAGCAGGATGTGCGGGCGAACGCGACGGGAACGCTGGCGGCACAACAAAAGGAGCTGGACCCGAACGTGTTCTTGCAGGTAGTCAGGCGGCGGCTGGAGGAGAACTACACGAAGCAGGCGATCGACCCGGCGCAGGCGCTACGCGACAATAAGCAGTGTCTGCTCCTGGGCGATCCAGGGGCGGGCAAAACCACGCTATTGAAGTACCTGGCGGTGCAGGCGCTGGACAAGCAACTGGGCGGGCTGCCGGACCTGCCGGTCTACGTGGAGTTGAGCAGGTTCGCGGAGTCGGGGCGCGAGAGCCTGGTGGAGTTCGTGGCCGAGAGATGGGAGCGGTTTTACGGCTTTCCGCAGGTGGAGGCGCGAGCATATATCGAGCAACAATTAGAGGCTGGCAACCTTATTCTACTGCTGGACGCGCTCGATGAGGGGGCGATCGGGAGGATAGAGGATGAGCGCGAGGCAGCGTACAGGCGTGTCTTCGACGCGATTACCCAGGTTGCGACGCGCTATCCAAAGGCGTATATTGTGGTGACTGCGCGCAGCGCGGGATATAGACAGCGCGCGCCGCTGGCCGCGTTCAACGAACTTGAGGTGCTGGAGTTCCGTCCCGAGGATATCCACGCGTTTGTAAGCAGGTGGTTTGGGACGCAGGATGCGCGGAGGGTGCTGTAAATCCCAGGATTCTGCGGGCGGAATTCGTATAATTCTGCGGGTCGTTCCCCCACTGGAAGTCCGTATTGCAGAGACCGCTTGCTTGCCCAAATACCTATCCCAAATTCTCCCACAGAATCCTGGGATTTACAGGAGAGACCTTGACACGAGCATCATTCAAGCCTACACTATCAACAAAAAGGAGGCGATTCATGACTCCACAAGAGAAGATGCTCTATCAGTCGACCTGAGATGTGCCAGAAATGCGATCTTTTTCAGGCATTTCTTGACGCATCTCTCATCTATCTTGACGAACGAGTCGCGGGGTCTGACGAAAAAGAAAAGTGGGGAAGGAAAAAGAGTTCCTTCCAATGCCACGCCACATTATGTGAGAGAGCCGATTCGCTGAAGGCACTTGACCGCGTGGCAATTTATCTGGAAAATGGTAATTTTTATCTGATAAATGAGAGCATTTCGTAACTTGGCAGAGTAAGGTAAGCTGATGCTTGACGAGGCTAGTCCCCTCGGCAAGGAGATCAGCTGTATGATGCCAGTAACCGTAACAGATCATCAGGCACCAGTCCCGCCTCCATCATATCAGCGT
>WNGD01005533.1_pt1 | contig 24049 bp, 20 predicted proteins | sample 5400671 | NCBI WGS metagenome assembly WNGD01 (sample SAMN13153369, study PRJNA577476) | soil metagenome | isolation source: 40 cm soil or saprolite under grassland replicate 2 | place: USA:California | collected 2016-06-15
AGCTCGTTCGCCGGAAGCGGATAGAGATCCCGGCCCGTGCCCAACGCAGTCCCCGCCATGATGCCGCCCTTCCACGCCCAGAGGTAGGTACCGCTCGAGAACAGGCCGAACCGCACGAGGTCGGTGCGGCGCTGGCCCTCGAACAGCAGCTCGCGGCCCCGCTCGGCGAGCAGGGTATCCAGCGTGAGCGTGCCAGCCGGGATGTTGGCGCTCGTGTTGCCGAAGGCGCGGACCCGGAGGCTGTCCACATAGGCCTCCGCCTGTGCCAGCGTACCGCCGCCGCCGCGTAGACTGGCCTCGGCATAGATCAGATACGCGTCAGCAAGCCGGAGGATCGGGAAATCCGTATCGACCATGCCGGACTGCGCCCCATTGGCTCCGCCTGACGTCTTGTTGGTGAACTTCGGCGCGGCGATGCCGTTGCTGAACTGACCGATGGTATCCACGTTGACCTGCTGTCCGGTCTTGAAAAAGAACGCGGCGCGCCCGTCGCCGGCCCCGAACCGATTGTAGGCCTGCTGTTTCAAACGGTACCCGCCCCAGCAGTAGTCGATGCCATAATTGGCCGCGGACATCTGGCCGCCGCAGCCGGCATGGATCAGAAACGTCATCCCGCCCCAGGTCTGCGTGTTGTTGCCATCCTGCGGGGCGACGAAGATGAGCTCGGGCGACATGTTGTTGTCCGCCTGGAAGTTGTGCACAAAGCTCGGATCCAGGGTGTAGCCCGCGCCGATGACGGCCTGCGCTTCGGTGAGCGCTCCGGCGTAGTTCGGCGTGCCGGTGTAAATACCCGCATTCAGGTACAGCTTGGCCAGCAGCATATGCGCGGCGGCGGGCGTGGCACGGCCGTACGTCGCTGCGCTCTTCGGCGGCAGCGCGTCCTTGATGGCGTTCAGCTCGCTCACCACGTACCGGTAGAGACTGTCGCGGGTGGCCTGCTGCGGGGGCGTGGCCCCGAGCGGGTCCGCTTCGGTCACCAGCGGGATGTTCCCGAACAGATCGATCCCGTGCCAGTAGCTCAAGGCTCGGAGGAACCGGGCCTCGGCGCGGTAGAACTGGACGTTGGTCCGGAGCGTCGGATCGTTCTGGTTCCGTTCCGCGAGCTTCGCATCGGTGCTCTGGCGCAGGAACTCGTTCGCCAGCATGACCTGGTAGAAGACGCGATAATACATCGCGTTCACCATCTCGTTGCTCGCTCCCCAGAGCCCCGTGTTCAGGTCGCGGAGACCGGGATCGTTCCAGCCGATCACCGCCTCGTCCGTCGGCATTTCCTGGAGGTACCAGTACAAGCGCAGGTATTCGCCGAAACCCTCGTCGATGCCCCCAATGTCGGCATTGCCGTCCGGCCCCCGTTGTCCGGTGACGATCAACCCGCCGTAGATCTTCGCGAGGAACGCTCGATACGAGTTGGGATCGTTGAACACGTTGGCGCTGGTGACAGTGCTCTTCGGTGCCACCGTAGGATCCGTGCAGCCGGTCCCGGTCACGCAGAGCAGGGCGGCGGCGACGCTCACTGCTTTGGTTGTGCGGTTCATGTCGTTCGTCCCCCTAGAACCGGACGCTCAGGCCGGTGGTGATGGTGCGCGCACGCGGATAGATGTTGTTGTCGAGGCCGTTCAGCCCCGCCGTCGGATCTACGCCGCTGTAGCCGGTGATGGTGAACGCGTTCTGTACGGTGGCGAACACGTGCAACGGCTGCCCGCGGTAGGTGAACGCGTAGCCGAGCGTGATGTTATCCATCCGCAGGAACGAGGCATCCTCCACGAAATAATCCGAGTAGTATTGCGGAACCACGAACCCGGTCGTTAGGACCGACGCATGCAGGTTGCTCGGCATTCCCGACCCCGTGAGGTTCTGGTAGGCCCCGTTGGCCGACGCCACGTTGTTGTAGACCCAGTTCCCCAGGTAGGCCCGCAGCGTGAAGCTGGCGTCGAAGCGCCCGTAGCTCAAGTACGACGAGTGTCCCAGTATCCACTTCGGGGCCGGGTCGTGAAACGGCCGGCGGTCGGCGTCGTTGATGACCCCGTCCGGCCGGTACAGGCCGACGCATCCCGGGGCGGCCGGGCAGGCGACGGTGTCGCGGACGGTCGGCTGGTCCACGTACATCTTGAGCAGGCTGTCATTGGTGCAACAACTGTAGATCGGCTTCCCATTCGCGCCGTACTTTTGCTGATACACGAAGAACGAGTTGACCGGCACTCCTGGCTGAAGCACCTCGACAAAGTTGCCTACACCACCCGAGATGTTACCGGTCAGGATCTTCGATACACTCTTGTTCGGGTTGATCGTGAGCAGCTCGTTCGTATTGTGGCTGGCGGTGAACGCAGCGGTCCAGACCAGCCCGCTCGCACGTCCCTCCAACAGGCGTGCATTCAGGATGACCTCGAAGCCCCGGTTTCTCATGCTGCCGATGTTGGTCGTGACGAAGTTGCCGAGGTTCGTGCCGGCGGCGACGGGGACGTTGAAGATCAAATCGGTGGTGTTCTTGGTGTACCAGTCGATCGAGCCGCTGTAGCGCTGGTTGCTGAGGCCGACATCGACGCCGGCGTTGTACGCGCTGGTCTTTTCCCAGTGGATGAACTGGTCGACGGCGCTCGGGCGGATCGTGGTGACGAACGTGTTACCGAACTGCACCTTCGTCTGCCCGTCGCTGTAGGTATACGTCGGGTACTGCAGGTAGTCTCCGATCGCCTGGTTGCCGGTCCTGGCCCAGGACGCGCGCAGCTTCAGGTCCGAGAGCGAGCCGACCCCCCGCATGAACGGCTCCTGCGAAATCCGCCACGCCAGCGCCACCGATGGGAACGTGCCCCACTGGTTCCCCGGGCCGAAGCGCGAAGACCCATCGCGTCTGGCGCTCAGCGCCGCAAGGTAGCGGTCGCCGATGTTGTAGTTGAGCCGCCCGAAGAAGGAGATGAGTTTGTAGTCGACGATGTCCCTGGTATTCCGCACGTTCGCGGCCGTCGGGATGCCGTTGTCGCCGAGCAGGTTGCTGCTGAGACCCGTTTCGCGCAGCGAAGGATACTCGGCGTGCGACTGCGTGAAGGAGTAGCCGCCGACCAGATCGATCCTGCCGGGTCCGTAGCTGCGCGACGGCGCGTAGCCCCCGTACGCGTCGAGTACCGAGTTCACTTGCGTGTTGTTCGCAAGGAAAAGCAGGCCCTGGCCCTGTCTCACCTGGGCGGCCAGGTTGCTCGGATAGAAAGTCGTGCGATCGGCCTTCGCAAGGTCGTAGCCCAAGTTGACGTGGGCAGTCAATCCTTCCACGAAGGGCATCCGGTACTCGGCCTGCGCATTGCCGACGCTGCGCCAGGTCGTGCCATGGTCGGACGCCAGGTTCAGGCTGGCCACGGGATTGCTCGGGGACGCATTGGTCGTGTTCCAGTCCCAGTACCCGGTGGCGCTGGTCGGATCCATGACCGGCTGCGTAGGCGCCATCGCGGCAGCGTTGCCGAGCACGTCGCCCGGGGTGAATTTGTCGACGGCGCGCGACCCCCGCACGCTCGTACGCACGTTGAGACGGTCGCTGAAGAAGCGCTGCTGATAGTTGAGCCCGAGCGACACCCGCTCTGTCGAGCTCGCCCGGATGACGCCGTCCTGGTTCAAGTAGCCGAGCGACAGGCGGTAGCTCATGTCGTTGCCCGCGCTCGAGAATGCCACATCGTGTTGCTGACCGTAGCCGGTGCGGTCGATGAGGCCGAGCCAGTCGGTGTTGGCGCCGCGCAGCGAATCGATTCTTGATGGGGCGTACTGAGTCACGGCAGCGGCGAACTGGGCGGCGTTCAGCATGTCCGGTAGTCTGGTGACCGATGAGGCGGACGCGCTCGTGCTGTACTCGACCCCGGTTCCCTGCCGCCCCTTCCCCCCCTTCGTGGTGATGAGCACGACGCCGTTCGCCGCGTTCGACCCGTAGATGGCGGCGGCCGAAGCGTCTCGCAGCACCGTGATGGTCTCGATGTCGTTGGGGCTGAGGAAATTGAGGGGGTCGCGACCGGCGGAGAGGCCGCCACCGGCGCCGGTGCCGAGCGGCACGCCGTCAATGACGTACAGCGGCTCGCTGCTGGCATTCACCGAGGTGGGGCCACGGATCCGGAGCGACAGGCCGCCGCCCGGGTCGTTGTTATCCACGACTTGCACCCCCGCCACCTTACTCTGGATCAGCATCTGGGGGCTGAGGATGCGGCCGGTGTTGAACTGCGAGTCGGTCACTGCCGTCACGGCGCCGGTGATGTCCCCGGCCCGCTGCACCCCGTACCCTGTCACCACGACTTCCGACAGACCCACAGCCTGGGCCGTCAGGGCGAGATCGACCACGACGGCGTCGCCTGCCACGACGGTGACGGCCTGCCGCGCCGGTCCGTACCCGAGCATCCTCGCCCGCACGGTGTCCGCGCCCGCGGGGACACCTGCAAGGACGAAGCGACCGTCCGCCTGGGTCAGGGCGGTGTGACTCCCGACCGTAACCGAGACTGTCGTGAGCGGCTGCTGGGTCGCAGCGTCCGTGACGCGTCCCCGGATCGTACCGGTGGGCTGTTGCGCGGAGAGCGGCGCCGTCCAGAGTACCGCCAGGAGGGCAGCGATGATGCAGCGAAGTCGTCTCATAACATCTCCTCGAACCGTGGGGCCGCACGCACCCGGGCCGACGGGGGGGGTCCGGAGCGAGGGAGGAGGAGGTAATTCGCGGGGAGGATTCTGTCAACATCGTCGATTTGGCCCGACTCCGTTCGTCGTATCGTTAGAACGAGACTTCCGGCTCCCGAACCCGACACCGAGACAGGAGACACGCCAATGCGTGCGCCTTCCAGAGCAGTCGCCCTTCCCCGGACCATCGCTCGAGTACTCGCCGGCGCCGCGATCATCGCAGCCCCGAGCCGCGCTCAGGCACCGGTCAAGCGCACCGCGCAGGGCGCCTGGGGGGGCAAGACGAATGGGGGAGGCCATTACGCCGACGTGAACGGCATAAAGCTCTACTACGAGATCCATGGCACGGGCCGACCGCTCATTTTGCTACACGGTGGTCTCGGGGCGATCGAGATGTTCGGCCCGAACCTCCCGGCACTCGCCCAAGGCCGCCAGCTCATCGCCGTCGACTTGCAGGGCCACGGGCGGACGGCCGACATCGATCGACCCTTGAGCGTCGCGCTGATGGCGGATGACATCGCCGCCCTGATCAAGCATCTGGGACTCGAGAGCGCCGACGTCATGGGCTATTCGCTGGGCGGCGGCGTCGCCCTGCAGACGGCCATCCGACACGCCGAGGTGGTGCGCAAGCTCGTGGTGGTGTCGACGCCGTTCCGGCGCAATGGCTTCTATCCCGAAATCCTGGCGCAGCAGGGACAGGTGAGTGCCGCCGCGGCCGAGGCGATGAAGCAGACGCCGATGTATCAGCTGTACGCCAGCATCGCGCCCCGGCCTGAGGACTGGCCTCGGCTGCTCGACAAGATCGGCGAGGCCATGAAGCATGACTTCGACTTCTCCAAGGAGATCGGCGCCATCAAGGCGACGACGCTCGTTGTCGCGGGGGACGCCGACATCTTCCCACCGGCGCACGCGGTCGAGCTGTTCGGGCTGCTCGGCGGCGGGCAGCGCGACGGCGGATGGGATGGATCCGGTCGACCCAAGTCGCGGCTCGCCATTCTGCCGGGGTTGACGCACTACACGATCTTCAGCGCTCCCGCCCTCGCGGCCACGGTCATTCCGTTTCTCGACGACCCGGCGCGGTGAGTCCTCACCCCCTGCCCCCGAGTCCTTACCCCCTGTCCCGCTCTCCCTGCGGGAGAGGGGGAACTCTTTACCGGGACGACAACCACGGCAGGACGCAGCGCTGCTGGTGGCTGGCCACCGCCAACTCTAGCCCGCGCATCACGTCGAGCGCTTGCTCAGGCGTGACCGCGAGCGGCGCCGTTCCGAGTATGGCGTCGCGCACGTTCTCGTAATAGCGCGCGTAGCTCGAGGGAATCGTCGGCACCGGTCGCGCGCCCTCCGGCGTGGTGAGCGTGCCGTACAACTCCGGGGGGTCCGCGTCCCACCCTGGCTCACCTGGCGTGCGACCCGCCTTCAGTGCCGCTTCCTGGGCATCGACCCCGTACTTGATGAAGGAGCCTCGGGTGCCGTGCACGGCAAAGCTCGGGCCCGGCGCGGCCGCCAGCATGGACGCGCGCAGCACCGCCCGCCGGTTTGGGTAGTGCAGCGTCACGTCGAACGCATCGTCCACCGCAGCGCCGTCGCGCTCGATGCGGATGTCGGCCGCGACGGCACGCGGAATTCCGAACAGGACGAACGCCTGATCCAGCAGGTGGGGCCCCAGGTCGAACCACACACCCGCGCCAGGCTCGGGCCGCTCGCGCCACGCGCCCGGCTTCAGCTCGGGTCGGAATCGATCGAAATGCGACTCGTAGACCACGATGCGACCGAGGGTGCCGTCCGACACCAGTCTTTCCAGCGTGACGAAGTCCCCGATGTAACGGCGATTCTGATAGACCGACAGGACCCGCCGCTGCTGCTTGGCCAGTGCGACGAGGTCTTGGGCCTCCTGGAGCGTGGGGGCGAATGGCTTGTCGATGACGACGTGGCGTCCAGCCAGGAGGGATTGCTTGGCGATCGGATGATGTGACGTATTCGGCGTGGCGATGACGACCAGGTCGATCGCCCTCGTGAGCAGGTCGTCGACGCTGCGGACGAATTCGACATCTGCATAGTGCGGGTCTGGTGCGCCCTGGCGCTGGACGATGGTGGTGAGGCGGAGGCCTGCGACCGCACGAATGACGGGAGCGTGGAATACCTTGCCCGCGAAGCCGAAACCGACGAGTCCAACGTTGAGCATGAATTCCCGATTGGTGATTCGACGCCGGCCCAGGGCGAGTCGTCGTTACGAGTAGCGGCGCACGATTAGGGCGATCGGCAGTCCCACGCAGAACACGTGGATGACGACGCCGACGATCGTAGCGCTCAGGGAGAAGGGACGCGGGCCGACCGCCGAGAGCGGAATCACCACGAGCTGCATGAAGAAGTAGACGACCACGCCGTACGACGCTCCCGATACCACCGCGTGCTGCACCAGGATGGGCGTGCGCCGACTCGCCACGTAGTAGACCGCGGCGGCGGATGTCGCTATGAAGAAATGACACAGCAGACCAAGGAAAGCGGTCGCGAGCCCGCCCTGGAAGGCGTCCTTTCCAAGTAACCCGCTCGCGATGCCCTGCAGGAGGCGGATGGATGACGCGCCGAAGCGCGCATAGACGATGAGGGCCGCGCTAATATCGAGAGCGCCGCTCACCAAGCCTGCCCAAAGGATTGTCGTCAGAGCGCGCGGATGCTGCCGGACTGGCGCCGATCCGGCTGCGGTCATGAGACTGCTCCGCCGTGGGTCAGCGATCGCGGGGTCGCCGTCCGTCTGGGCGTCGAGTGCACGCCTTACAATAGCCCTGGTCGCGGGGGCTCGGTATAGGCATCATTCGAGCACTCGGATCTCGGGGTAGAGCGGAGACGCAATGTTGAGTCGCGAACCCCTTGGCCCTGTCAAGTACGCGTCGAAAAAGCGCTGCAGGCAGTACGCCGTGATGGCCAGCTGGCGACGTCCGTCGATACTGAGAATGCCCATCATACGGAGCGCCCCCAGCACGATATGGCTCTTCAACAAGGCGCCGTCGTCACTGAAGAGGAAGTGGTTCGCGCCGCGGATCGTGATGCGCAGCCTACCGTCCGGAGGCAGGCGATCATAGATCGATTGGATGTTGGCCTCGATCGGACGGCTCTCCGCGTCGGACGAGCCGCCGTGCTCGCTCAGGAGAAACATGAATGGCCGCGGGATGCCGTCTCGAATGACGCTCCCTAACGGGGCACCGTCCACGTCGATCCCTGCCTTGCACCGGGAATCGTCGTGGCAGAATTGCGCGGCGGTGGCCCCACCAAGGGAGTGACCAACTACTCCTACGCGGCTCATGTCGAGTCGTCCCGTGAACTTGCCGGACGCGTCCCCGCGGTTCAATTGCTGCAAGCGATCAAGCACGAACGCGATGTCGCCGGTCCACGCCGCCAACAGCTTGTTGATACGACGGGCTGAATCCGGGCGGCCGAACACGAGTTCGGGGTTATTCTCCGGTCTCCGTCTCATCACCCGGCCATCAGGGAAAACGACGACATTGGTGCGATAGGGAGCATCGAAGCCCACGACGACGTACCCATGACTGGCCAGATCCTCGGCGAGGCTCGAGTAATTCCACACTTCAGCGGAAGCCCCCGCCCGCAGGATCACCACAGGGTAAGACCGCTGCTGCGGCGACACGTCGGAGTTTCGCATCGCGTGCGCTTGGACCCGCGACAGATCGCGCGTCAGAAAGCCCATCACCCCGTCGCGAGCGCGTTCGACCTCGGCTCGTGGCGCAGCGGGCAGGTAGTCGTCCGGCAGCGCGGCTGGTTGCCCGGTTGCCGACGGGTACCAGATCCAGACAAGCAGCTCGCGTTTGGCTCCCGGCACGGGCGCCAGCGAGTCCAGTGTCGCCTCGTCGGCCCAATCATACGTCGCGCGACCAACCGCGAATGACCCCGTGGGTGGCGGGAGTGTGACGGAGGTCCTGCGCTCCAGCCAGAGCGACGCCACCAGCGCCCCCATGCCGAGAACGCCCAACAGCGCCAATGCTGCGAAGCTCTTGAGTACCCGACGGACGTTAGGCGCCATAGCGAGATGCACCAGTATAGCGCAAAGTACTTTGTACCACAATGCCAACAACCACCCCTTCAGCGTCCGCGCGCTCGCCTACGTCATTGCGGGACACGTGCGCCACCACTTCCAGGTGCTCGACACGCGCTATGGCGGGTGAACGGCTCGAGACTACTACCGGGCTTGAGCCGGCGGGCGCCGGGTTCTAGTTCCGCTGCCGAGCTAGGCCGCCGCGGCGGCTGGTGCGGGGCCCGCGTCGACTAGTTGTTTGGTGACGGGTTCCACCCGGAAGTTGAGGCCTTCCAGGGTACGCGAGCCCAACAGCATCAGATCGCCAGGTTGCCCGAACACCACCTCGTCTCCCGCCCGTTTTCCGGCGACGTGGACCAGCACCGAGCCGGTCCATCGCTCGAGGATGGTTCCGTCCGCCCGTCGGAAGAGCCACTTAGCGTTGTGCTGGGGCGGTCTGTCAGTACGGATGAAGCGCTTGCACGAGCGCCTCCAAATCGGCCGGCTCAGTCTCCACCACCCGCCCGAGCGGCGTCACATAGATTCGCACCGTGGGCGCGCCTGGGATCCGGGTTGGCCCGAACGCAAAGCGCCACACCCGCGGGTGTCCCGGCAGCTGGGGCATGCCGTGCCAGAGAAAGGTGGTGGATTGGGTTCCCATCTGCGGCGGGGGCGCGCCGAGCAGCGTGCCCACGGCCGAGACAGCGGCGGCCCACGAGGCGCCCGCCAGGAGGGCGGCGCCGAAGGCAGCCACGACCGTCAGCCAGAACAGACGAGCCATGGTGGATCCCGGGTTGGCGGCTTCTCCTAACTGATAGCGCCGCGGCGCCGGCCGCACAACGGCGCGGTCCCCACGATCGCCGCGCCGAGGAGGAATCCGTCGTCGGTGCCGAGCAGGGCCTTGGATTGTTCTGACACGTTCCTAACCCCCCCGAGTGCCCGTCTGATGACTTCGCAGCCATAATTATCCGGACATGGTCATCGCGGTGTGCGTCCTCCTCCATTGCTCCGACTCCACGCCGACCTACTCGGGCCGGGACCATCAGCTCGACGTGCGGACTCCACGCTCTGAAGCCGAGGCCGTCATTGACGGCGACCTCCGGGACTCCGTCTGGGCCGGTGCCGCGCGGTTGACCGGCTTTTCACAGTATGCCCCCAACGACGACGTGCCGGCCGCGGACTCCACCCAAGTGCTGGTCTGGTACTCGGCCACGGCGATCTATTTCGGCATTCGCGCCTTCGAGCAGCACGGCCGTCCCACGATGACGTTGGCGAATCGCGACCAGATCTTCGACGACGACAACGTGCAGATCCTGCTCGGCACGTTTCACGACGGGAAGCAGGCCTTGATGTTCGCCGTGAATCCCGTCGGCGTCCAAGGCGATGGCTCCCTGATCGAGGGCGCCAACGTGACCGCCAGCGGCTTCATCGGAGGCGCGGTCGTGGGACGGGAGCAACCCGACCTGAGCCCTGACTTCGTGTTTCAATCACGCGGGCGCATCACCGATTGGGGATACGAAGTCGAGGTGCGCATTCCGTTCAAGAGCATCCGGTATCAACCGCGCCAGCCGCAGGACTGGCGGCTGAATATCGTGCGCGAGGTCAAGCACTCGGGCGTCGAGGACTCCTGGTTCCCGGCGCGCCGCGCCAGCGCGACGTTCATCGGGCAAGCGGGTAACCTGGTCGGCCTGAGCGGTATGCATCGCGGTCTCGTCATGGACTTGAATCCGGAGGCGACCGGGAAGGCGAGCGGTGCGCCCACCCCCGGCGGCTATCAGTACGACCTGGGAGACCCGCAGCTGGGCGGCAACATCCGCTGGGGGGTCTCGAACAACCTCACCCTCAACGGCACGATCAAGCCGGACTTTTCGCAGGTCGAATCGGACGCAGGCCAACTCGCGTTCGATCCGCGGCAGGCGCTGTTCTTTCCGGAGAAGCGGCCGTTCTTTCTGGAGGGGAGCGAGCTGTTTCAGGTGCCGCAGAACCTCATCTATACGCGGCGCATCGTCCAGCCGGTCGCGGCGGTCAAACTCACCGGCACGACCTTCGGCACCGACATCGGGCTGCTCTCGGCGGTCGACCAGAAGTTCGCGTCGGCGACGGGCACGGAGAATCCCCTTTTCACGATCCTGCGGGCCCAGCACAGCCTGGGCCAGGGCTCGCGGGTCGGTCTCGCGTACACCGATCGGACCGAGGGCGGCGACTACAACCGCGTCGCGGAGCTCGACAGCCGGCTCGTCTTCAAGGAGATCTACGGGCTCAACCTGCAGCTCGCGGGCAGCCGCACGCGCGTCGCCGGCGTGACCACGACCGCGCCGTTGTGGCTGGGCCAGTTGACGGTGCAGCATCGCATCTGGGGCCTGCGCAGCCTGTTTGCCGGCATCGCGGACCAGTTTCGCGACGCGAGTGGATTCATCGGCCGAGCGGGGATCGTGCATGCGTATGTCGATCCGAGCTACACGACCTATGGGCGGCCCGGGGCGGTGCTGCAGCGGTTCACAGGCGACATCGTGGTGGACGGCATCTGGCAGTATCAGAACTTCATCCACGGGCGCCGCCTGCAGGATAAGAAGCTGCACTTCAACGGCAACGCGGCGTTGCGCGGTGGGTGGAACATCGGCGCGGGGTATTTCGTGGAATCGTTCGGCTACGATTCCGCCCTGTATGGCGGCTACCGTCTCGAAGTGCCACGCGCCGGCGGCGGCCTCGACACGGTGCCGTTCACGGGACAGCCCACGATCGTGAACGGCGAGTACATCGTCCAGGTCGGGACGCCGCAGTGGAAGCACTTCAGTGGCGGCGGATACTTCCTGCAGGGCCACGATGAGAACTTCTTCGAGTGGGCCTCGGCTGACTTGCTGCTGCTTAGCATGGAGCTGTCCTACCGCCCCACGGAGCGGCTCCGCAACACCGTCAGCTATTTCTGGCAGCAGGTGAATCGCCGCACCGACGGCAGCCTGGTGAATGTCGGTCGCATTCTCCGGGCCAAGCTCGAATACCAGCTCTCGCGTCCGCTGTTCGTCCGGGTGGTCGGCCAGTACATCCAGGACAAGACGGACTCGCTGCGAGACGACTCACGGACCGGCGCTCCGATTCTGATTGTGGGACCAGGCGGCGTGACTCGCTCCGCTGCTGCGCGCACCAATCTCCTTCACGCCGATGTGCTGCTCAGCTATCAACCGGTACCGGGGACGGTTGTGTTCGCCGGGTACGGCAGCAACATGTTGGACGAGGACGCCTTCCAGTTCCGGCGGCTCACGCGGACGGACGACGCGTTCTTCCTCAAGCTGAGCTATTTGTTCAGGCTCTGAACCTCGGTGCGCCCCACGGGACGCGTGTCGTTGACGTCCACGTGGCGCGGACTCTTAGCGTCGGCCCTTTCTGGACGGCGTAGCGCGGTCGGATAGCTGGACCGGCGGGCGGGTTACGCGGCCAGTCGATTATCTTCGAACTCGAGCCATGCAGACTGATCAGCGCGACCGCCTCAACGCCGCCCTCGCCGGCCGCTATGTCATCGAGCGAGAGCTGGGGAGCGGCGGCATGGCGACCGTCTATCTCGCGCACGACGTCAAGCAGTGATGCCCGGCGCTCCAGGCCATTCAAGGGTCGCGGCAACTCCCGATGCTAGCGACCGATCCCTACCTCGCCACAACCTTCAGCGCCGATTGTCCATGCGCCGCGAGCAGCCGGGTGAGCAGATCCGGCGTGAGACCCTGTGGGAAACGACTGACCTGACGCAGCCGGGTCGCGAACGCCGGCGCCGGCGGCGTCTCGCGCAGCTCACCTACTTGGGAGAACTGCCCGGCCTCGAGGGCGCGGTAGTGAACCAGCGTCACCGTATCCTGGGCCAGGACCACAAGCGCCGTGTCTTGCACGGCGAGGAGTTCCCCCTGCGCCCTTCCGCCCCCCCGCAGCGCGAGCACTACCGCCACCCCTTCGGGCCGTTTCGCGGGGGCGAATCGGTCGACCCTCCCACCCAGGTGGCACCCGAGCGTCGCGAGCACAGGTCCCCACACCCAGCGTCGCCTCATCGGGCCCCTCACTTTCCCGGGCTCGGCCGGGTGACGAACGCTCGCTCGCGAGCCGCCCGCACCGTTCCCCATTTCCGGAGCGCCTTCAGGAGGTCTGCGTCCACAGACGTCACGACGCCAGTATCGCGCGCAGCGCTCATCCCATCGTGGCCGATCCAGGGCTCGTAGTAGCCCTGGGTGGCGATGAGGAAGCTCCGCGCCAGCTCCGTCGCTGCGGCCCCCACCTCGGCGACGACGGTAAAGCGCTCGCCAGGCGAGGTCCGGAGGTAGCGTTGATCGGCGAGTCGCACACTCGCGAGCGCGGACGAGTCGTCGCGCCCCTGGGCATCGAGCAGCCGGCCGAGGGCGAGTGTACGGACGACCGGGCGACGCGCTCGCATGGCGAACACGACCCGGTCAATCCGCCAGTTGTCCGCCGGAAAGGACAGCCGAACGCGAACGCTGTCGCGCTGAAGCACGGGGATGAGGACCGCTACGTTATTCCAAGCGTGCGGCCCCGAGTCCCGCAGGCGCGCGGTCTCGCGGTAGCGGCGCCCGTCCCACACAGCTATGCGCATCCCCATGCGCTGCTCCTGCCAGCGCGCCAGCGCTGCCGCTCCGCCGTCCAAATCGCGCCCCATCCAGTCGAGCGATCGGGCGCCACGATCGCCCAGCATCACCTCCGAGTACAGCAGAGTTGCGAGCAGACTGTTCCTCAACCGGAGCACCATTGCAACGCTGTCGCCGCTGGGCGGCGCTGGGGCGACGAGGTAAATAGCGTCGTCCAGATGAGCGGGCGACGCTCCCGTTAGGGTCCGGGAATCGGTCTGGAACGCGACGCCATCGGGCAGCGCAAGGAGGAGACGGAGGTCACGGCCCGCGGCGTCGGCGATCGTGGTAGCGGGGACGAGGTCGCGCACGGCCAGCGCGGCGCCGTGGGGGTCCGGGAGCGCAGTCTCCTCCACGGCGTGACGGACCTCCAGCAGCTCGAGCTGGTTGATGTATTCCGTTTCGAGCGCCTCGTTGCGCACTTCCAGCCGGATCCGGCCGTCCCGGTCCGGGCCAATCCCGAGACGATCGACGTCACGCGTCTCGAACGCCGGACCGAGCGTGTAGGAGAAGCCCTCGCCCTGGAGCGCCCACGTGCCGGCGCTGTCGGCGTAGACGGTCGGACAGTTCCCGAAGCAATCTGAGGTTGAGCACACGATCACAAAGGCGGCCACTGCGGCCGCCACCAGCCCGGCCCCCGTGGCGAGCGTGGACACGATGGCAGTGGGCGCCCCGTTCGTGGCCCTCCGGAAGGACTCCATCGCGACGACGCTGTCGAGCGCCACGACAGAGACGGCGGTGGAATCGCTGAGCCTCAAGCCGTACCGCACTCCTGGCCCCCGGAGCGTGTCACGGGCGAGAAGCACTCCCCTCCGGTACAGGACCGTGGAGCCGTCCCGGAGGTGGGCCTTGACCGGCGTCTGAATGGCGAGGGAGTCGGCGTTCGATCCGATCGCCTCGACCCGCACGCTGTGGAAGACCCAGATGCAGGCCCCGGCGGCGAGGCCGAGCGCGGCCGATAAGAAGACGCGCAGCACGCGGCTGCGACCGAGTAGCAGGACCAGCGCCAGCCGCAACATGGGCGTCTCCTCGCTTGAACTCCGGCAACTCCTCAATACGACAGTCGGCGCGGTGGCCTGTCAAGCAGACTAGGAGCCGGGGCTCGATTATCTTCGAACTCGAGCCATGCAGACTGATCAGCGCGACCGCCTCAACGCCGCCCTCGCCGGCCGCTATGTCATCGAGCGAGAGCTGGGGAGCGGCGGCATGGCGACCGTCTATCTCGCGCACGACGTCAAGCAGCACGACGTCAAGCATCACCGTCGGGTGGCGGTCAAGGTGCTCCGCCCTGAGGTGGCGGCGGCCCTCGGGCCCGATCGGTTTCTGCGTGAGGTGGAGATCGCCGCCAGGCTGAATCATCCCCACATCCTGGCGCTGTACGACTCCGGTAAAGCGAACGGGTTTCTGTTCTACGTCATGCCGTACGTGGCAGGCGAATCGCTGCGCCACCGGCTGGCGCGCGAGAAACAGCTCCCCGTTGAGGAGGCGCTCGGTATCACCCGAGATATCGCCTCCGCCCTGGGGCACGCGCACGCCCAGAACGTCATCCATCGGGACATCAAGCCCGAAAACATCCTGCTTTATGAAGGCGAGGCGATGGTCGCCGATTTCGGGATCGCCCTGGCCCTGAGCGCCGCGGCGGGTGAGCGGCTCACGGAGATTGGGCTCGCGGTGGGCACGCCCGAGTACATGAGTCCCGAGCAGGCGTTGGGCGAGCGGGAGCTCGAAGCGCGCAGCGACGTCTACAGTCTCGGCTGCGTGTTGTATGAGTTGCTCGCCGGCGAGCCGCCCTACACGGGGCGCACGGCGCAAGCCATCCTGGCCAAGCGGTTCGCCGATCCGGTCCCCGCCGTGCGGCGCCTGCGGAGCGCGATTCCGACCGGGGTCGAACAGGCGCTGATGAAAGCGCTCGCCCGAGCCCCCGCCGACCGGTTTGCGTCAGCCGTCGCGTTCGCGGAGGCGCTCGCCGCACCGGCCGCGGTACGACCCCGGACTCCTTCCGTGGCGGTGCTGCCGTTCCTGAGCCTGAGTGCGGATCCCGAGAACGAGTATTTCGCCGACGGCGTCACCGAGGATGTCATCGCGCAACTGTCGAAGGTGGGCGCGCTCCAGGTGATTTCTCGCACCTCAGTGATGCCGTTCAAGAAGCGGGAGCAGGGTTTGCGGGAGATCGCGGCGACGCTGCAGGTGGGGACGCTGCTCGAGGGGAGCGTGCGGCGGGCCGGCGATCGCGTGCGCATCGTCGCGCAGCTCATCGATGCCGCCACCGATCAGCACCTCTGGGCGGAGACCTACGATCGCCAGCTGACTGACATCTTCGCGATCCAGGCGGACGTGGCAGTCCAGATCGCCGCCGCGCTCCGAGCCGAGCTGTCTCCCGACGAGCGCGACCGAATCGAGCGAGAGCCGACGCGCGATCTCGAGGCCTACCAGCTCTACCTTCAGGGACGGCACTGGTTCAGCCGCTACACCGTGGAAGGCATCCGCAAGGGCATCGAGTACCTCGAGCAGGCAATCACACGCGATCCACAGTCCGTGACCAAAGCGCTCGCACTCGACGGCGGACTGGGCGAGGTGCACGCCGTGCTCGGCCTGCTCAAGTTCGTGTGCGACTTCGATTGGGCGGGTGCCGAACAGGAGTTTCGACTGGCCCTCGAGCTGAGTCCCGGCAGTGCCGACACGTACGACCACTACGGCTGGATGTGCGCGGCGTTGGGGCGTTACGATGAGGCGATCGCGATGGTGAAACGGGCGCAGGAGCTCGACCCGTTGGCGCACGGGTCCGATGTCGCCTCTACGTTGTTGCGGGCGGGGCGGTACGAGGAAGCGGCGCATGCGGCCGCGCGCATCATCGAGTTCGACCCCCGCGCTCCGCGGGGTCACTCCACGCTGGGGTGGGCCAACTTGAAGATGGGACGGCATGCCGAAGGCCTGGCTGAGCTGGAACGAGCGGTGGCGCTCGACCCCGGGAACACGCTGTTCCTGGCGCAGCTCGGGCAGGCGTTCGCCGAGGTCGGACGCATGGCCGACGCCCGCGCGGTGCTGCGGCAGCTGGAGCAGATGGCGACGCAGCGAGACGTCTCTCCCTATCACCTGGCCTACGTCTACGTGGGCCTGGGCGAGCAGGATGCGGCGCTCGATGCGCTGGAGCGGGCGTTTGTGGAGCGTGCGGGGGCGGTGTACGGGATCAAGAGCTCGTTTCTCTTCACGCCGCTGCAATCGCACCCCAGGTTCGTGGCGTTGCTGCAGAAGATGAATCTGGCGTGACGGCAGGGCCCTACACGGGAGTCCCATGAGCCGGCGTCCCTAGTAGAATCGCCGTTCCCTCGCAACGCCCCTGATATCGCTACGGAAAGGGTCTCAGCGGCGACTTGTCGCCGACAAGCCAGAGGTGCCCGAACAGATCGTAGAACCCACCCTGTCGGTGCTTCCCCCACGGCGCATGATGGTCCCGTACGGCATCGCGACTCCCGTTCGCGCCTGCCTCGATCGCGCGCCGAACGAACGCGTCGGGGTCGTCGACGAACACCTCAACTCTCACGGTCGTAGTGCCGATCTGGGCTGGGCTGTCCCAACCGTTGTTCGCCGGCTGGCCGAGGAAGAACGGCGCTCCCTCGACCTCCAGGCCGACGACCGAGCCAACGTTCCAGAGCTCGGTCGCACCCAGGGCGCGCTTGTACCAGGCGACCGCCGTGGGCGCGTCCGGCACCGCCAGCATGAGGGAGATTACGGGCCCGCCGGCTTGTGAGATCATGACCTGCTCCTCCTGCCAGGGCGCTCAGGTGCGTGTGCGCCCGAGCCGCCACGCCCACACGACCAGCCCGGTACTCAGTGCGACGATGATACCGTCACTGACGAACACGCGAGACCGGTCGATCACCTCCCAGACATGGCCAACCGCGATGACGGCGAACACAATGCCGGTCGTGTACAAGTAGGCTTTCATGGGCGCGGCCTTCAGTTGTGAACATCGCGTTCGATAGTTGACATCCTGCTCAATAGAGAACATGGTGTCTCATATCGTCGGCGGGCAACCGATCCCGCGCGGCAACACGTACGATAGTGAACAGCAATGCCCGCTTTGTTCGGTTTCGGGACACCGACGGAAGCGGCGTTCGAACACGAGACGACGTGGCAAAGAAACCGCAGGACCGGCGCGTGCAACGCACGCGCCAGCTGCTCCAGGACGCGCTGATCTCGATGATGATCGAGAAGGGCTACGCCGCCACGACCGTTCAGGACATCATCGACCGGGCGAACGTGGGTCGCGCGACGTTCTACGCCCACTTCGCCGACAAGGAGACGCTGCTCCACAGCCGGCTGGAAGACCTGCGGAGCTTTATCCGCGAGCGGCAACGACAACAACCCGGCAGTCTCGGCTTCAGCCTCGTGATGCTGGAGCATGCGCACAGCCATTTCCGGTTGTGGGAGTCGATCGCGAGTCGGGGGGGCGGCGCGGTCGTCCTGGAGCGCATTCAGCGCATGATCGCGGATCTCGCCGCGCTCGACGTGACGGCGCTCGCCTTCAAAGGCAGTGCGCCACAGCGAGAGGTGGCGGCGCAATACATCGCCGGTGCGTTCGTCGCGGTGTTGCGCTGGTGGCTCGACCAGGGCGCGAAACTGCCGCCCACGGAAGTCGACGCCATGTTTCGTCGCCTGGTGCTGCGGGGTCTCGAGGGAGGCGTTGGGCGGATAGGCGCGTAGCCCTGGGCATCGGTCCCCTACACCAGCCGCCGGGTCACCTCGAGACACTTGGCTACTTCGTCACCGGTATTGAATAAGGCGGGGGCTATGCGAACCTGCCCGTCGCGCACCGTGACGTCGACCTTCGCCGCGTGGAACGCCGCACGCACGTCGGCCATCGGCTTGGTCGCGTACGTGGTCACAATCGACGACCGGTTCCCGGGTGGCGTGAACAACTTGTAGCCTTGCTTTGAGAGTCCCTCGTAGAGCTGCTGTGCGAGTCCAACGGTGTGTTCCTCGATTCGCGCAATGCCCACCCTTTCCAGGTACGAGAGCGCGGCACTCAACTCCCGCACGGGGCCGAACGCGCGGCTGCAGTAGTCGAATCGCCGAGCCGTCTTCGCGAGCTCGAAGTGGTGATCCGGCAGCTCCCGATCGACCTGGAACTCCCCGAAGCGATCGAGGTGGATGCGATCGTTGAGCTCGCGGCGGATGAAGAAGGGAGCGATGCCGAACCCAGCGAGCATCCACTTGTACGATCCGCAGCACAGGGCGTCTACTCCCGCCGCCTGCACGTCGATGGGGAACATCCCGACCGCCTGGATGGCGTCGGCGTAGAACACCGCGCCGTGGGCATGCGCCAGGTCCGCGATGGGACGCATGTCGTGACGAAAGCCGTTCTGATGCGACACCCACGCGACCGAGACGATGCGCGTCCGCCGGTCGATGAGGGGCGCGAAGTCGCTGGCGTCGACCATGCCGGCGCGGTGCTTCGCGATCCGCAACTCGACGCCTCGCGCGGCCTCCAGGGCCCGATACAGGACGAATTCCGTGGGGTAATGGAGCTCGTCCACCACCACGTTGTCACCGGCCACGAGGTCCAGGCCCTGCGCGATGACGTTTTCGCCCTCGGCGGTCGAAAACAGCAGGCCGATTTCGTCCGCGGTCGCGTTCACGAGCCGCGCGAACTGTGTCCTCACGGCCTGGCACGTTCCGAGCAACTCGCCGACCTCGAGTGGCCGGGTGGCTTTGTTTTCGAGGAATTCGGTGCCCGCGGCGACGACGGGTCGAGGCATCGGCGCAATGTACGCCGAGTTCAGGTACGCGCGCTCGGTGACAATCGGGAAATCGGCGCGCACGCCGAGGGGATCCGAGTCGCCGATGTCGAAATCAGGGGACTTCGCTGCCTGGGTCGGTCGAACGGCAGCCGAGGCGGCGAGTGCGGCGGCAGTGGCGACGAATGAGCGGCGGTCGATCGACATGGAGCACCTTGCGTCAAGGGGAACGCGCGCGTTTCTCCGGACAATGGCCGTCAATCGATGAGTGGTCAACATGTGTAGACAAGGCGCCGCCGTGCTGATACCTTCGGCGCTTCCCATTCAACCCTATGCCACCTTTTCTTGCAGAGCTGCTCGGCACCATGCTGCTGATCGTCCTGGGCGATGGCGTGGTCGCGAACGTGGTGCTCCACAAGACCAAAGGCCAGAACGCCGGTTGGATTGTCATCACGGCGGGCTGGGGGTTCGGCGTGATGGTCGCGGTGTATGCCGTCGGCAGCTTCAGCGGCGCGCATTTGAACCCCGCGGTGACCATCGGCCTCGCCTCCATCGGCAAGCTCGCGTGGGCCAAGGTGCCCGTGTATATCGCGGCGCAGCTGCTCGGCGCGTTGCTCGGCGCCGCGATCGTTTGGCTCGCCTATCTGCCACACTGGCCCGTTACGGAGAACCCGGCAGCGAAGCTGGCCGTCTTTTGCACCGCCCCCGCCATCCGAAACGCGAACGCCAATCTCCTCACCGAGATCATCGGCACGTTCGTGCTAGTGTTGGGTGTGCTGGCCATTCTCACGCCGAAGAACCTGAACCCCGCATACGGCTGGGACGGGGGATTCGGCCCGTTCCTGGTCGGTATCCTCGTGTGGGCGATCGGCCTTTCGCTGGGGGGGCCGACCGGCTACGCGATCAATCCGGCGCGCGACCTCGGTCCTCGTCTCGCGCACGCTGTGCTGCCGATCGCGGGCAAGGGCAATTCGGATTGGAGCTACGCGTGGATCCCGGTGGCCGGGCCGATCATCGGCGGTCTGATCGCGGCCTTCCTTTATAGGGCGGTGTGGCCGGCATGAAACACATCTTGGCTCTGGACCAAGGGACAACGAGCTCGCGCGCCATCGTGTTCGACCACAGCGGGAGCGTTGTGGCCTCGGCGCAGAAGGAATTTCGCCAGATTTTCCCCAAGCCCGGCTGGGTGGAGCACGATGCGACGGAGATTTGGGCCACGCAGAAGTACACGGCGACGGAAGCGCTCGGCAAAGCCGGTCTGACCGCGGCGGACATCGCCGCGGTAGGGATAACGAATCAGCGCGAAACCACCGTCGCCTGGGACCGCGAGACGGGCGAGCCGGTGCATCACGCCATCGTGTGGCAGGATCGCCGCACGGCCGCCGCGTGTGACCGGCTGAAGGCCCGCGGGCTCGCGCCGTTGATCAAGCGCAAGACGGGGCTCGTGGTGGACGCCTATTTCTCCGGCACGAAGCTGGAATGGCTGCTCCGCAATGTGCCGGGCGCGCGCGCCAAAGCGAAGGCCGGCAGGCTGGCCTTCGGCACGGTCGATTCGTGGCTGCTATGGAACCTGACGGGTGGCCGAGTGCACGTGACCGATCCAAGCAACGCGTCGCGCACGATGCTGTACAATCTGCGCAGCGGCGATTGGGACGACGAGCTGCTGGAATTATTCGGTGTGCCGCGCTCGGTGCTGCCTGCCGTCGGTTCCTCGAGCGAGCTGTACGGCGAGACCACGCTGTTCGGCGGATCGATTCCCATCGCGGGCATTGCGGGCGATCAGCAGGCTGCGCTGTTCGGCCAGGCGTGCACCCAGCCCGGCATGGTGAAGAACACGTACGGCACCGGGTGTTTCATGCTCATGAACACCGGCACCAAACCGATTGCCTCCAAGAACAATTTGCTGACGACGGTGGCGTGGCGCATCGGGAACCGGACCGAGTATGCGCTGGAAGGCAGCATTTTCATCGCGGGAGCGGTGGTGCAGTGGCTGCGCGACGGACTGGGCATCATCAAGTCGTCGTCCGAGGTCGAAGCATTGGCCGCGCAGGTGACGGACCCGCAGGGGGTGTATCTCGTGCCCGCGTTCGCCGGCCTCGGCGCGCCGCACTGGGATCAATATGCACGCGGCCTCGTGGCGGGTGTCACCCGCGGCACGACGGCGGCCCACCTCGCGCGCGCGGCGCTTGAGGGGATCGCGTTTCAGGTAGCCGACGTGTTGCGGGCGATGAAAGGCGACTCGGGGATCAAGCTCAAGGAGCTGCGCGTGGACGGCGGCGCGTCCGCGAACAACCTGCTGATGCAATTCCAGTCGAACCTGCTGGGCGTTCCCGTGGTGCGTCCCAAAGTGACCGAAACAACGGCGCTCGGCGCGGCCTATCTCGCGGGCTTGGCCGTGGGCTACTGGAAGGACCAGAAACAGATCGCGGCGCAGTGGCAGGTGGACCGCCGTTTCACGCCCGTGATGAAACCCGTCCAACGCAAGCGGCTCGAGGCCGGCTGGCGCAAGGCGCTCGACCGGGCACGGCGCTGGGAAGACGCGGGCTGAGGCTCGGGGAGGCTCCATGGAAGTCGTCATCAAGCGAGACTACGAGCAGATGAGCAAGGTGGCGGCGCAGCTCGTCGTCGACGTGCTCAACACCAAGCCGAATGCCGTGCTCGGCATGGCCACCGGGTCCACGCCGCTCGGCCTCTATCAGGAGTTGGTGCGGCTGCACAAGGCCGGGCATGTCGACTTCTCTCGGGTGACGACCTTCAACCTCGACGAATACGTTGGCCTGCCCGCGAATCACCCACAGAGCTACCACTACTTCATGCACGAGCACTTCTTCCAACACGTGAACATCCCGCGGCACAACATCAATATCCCCTCGGGCACGACCAGCAACTACCCCGCCTTCTGCCAATGGTACGAGGGGCGGATTGCGGAATGCGGCGGGATCGACCTGCAGATCCTGGGCATCGGCTCGGACGGCCACATCGCCTTCAACGAGCCGGGGAGCTCCCTGAGCTCGCGCACGCGGCTCAAGACGTTGTCCAAGCAAACCATTGACGACAACGCCCGGTTCTTCGAGCGCCGAGAGGATGTGCCGGTCTACGCGATCACGATGGGCGTCGGGACCATCCTCGATGCGCGGCGGCTGGTCCTGGTGGCGAGCGGGAAAACCAAGGCCAAGGCGATCGCCCAAGCCGTCGAGGGGCCGGTCACCAGCATGGTGACGGCGAGTGCCATCCAGCTGCACCGTGATGCGACCGTCATCGTCGACGACGCGGCGGCCGCCGGCCTGACGATGCGCGACTACTACGAGTTCATCTACGCGGCCAAACCGGCGGCGCCGAGGACGTAGGACACAAGTCGTGAGCGATCGCCCGATCATCCGCGTCCAGCACGTTGTGAAGTCGTTCGGGAAGGTCACGGCGGTGGGCGACGTCTCCTTCGACGTCCGAGCCGGCGAGATCTTCGCGTTCCTCGGTCCGAACGGCGCCGGGAAGACCACCACGATCAAGATGCTCACGACCCTGCTCCATCCCACGAGCGGCTCGCTCGAGCTTGACGGGCTCGATCCTACCACGGATCCGACGGAGGTGCGGCGGCGCTTCGGCGTCGTGTTCCAGGATCCGAGTCTCGACAGCGAGCTCACGGCGTGGGAGAACATGGACATCCACGGCGTCCTGTACCACGTGCCGCGCCAGATCCGGCGGGAGCGGTCCGAGACCCTGCTCAAGATGTTCGAGCTGTGGGAGCGGCGCGCGGATCTCGTGAAAACGTTCTCGGGTGGAATGAAGCGGCGCCTCGAGATCGCCCGCGGACTGTTGCACACCCCGAAGGTGCTGTTCCTGGACGAGCCGACGCTCGGCCTCGATCCGCAAAGCCGCAATCAGATGTGGACCCACGTGCGGAGCCTCAATCAGGCCGATCGCGTCACCGTGTTCCTCACGACGCACTACATGGACGAAGCCGACCGCGTGGCCGATCGCATCGCGATTATCGACCACGGGCGCATCGTCGCCATCGGTTCGTCGGCGGAGCTCAAACAGCAAACCGGCACCGACTCGCTCGAAGCGGCCTTCCTCAAGCTCACGGGCACCACGATTCGCGACGAGAGCGCCACGGCCGCGGACCAGATGCGGCAGGTGTCCCGCGTGTGGAGGCGCTAGCCGCGTGAGCGTCATCTACGTCCTGTGGCTGCGGGAGGTGAAGAAATACCTGCGCTCGCGCGTCCAGATCGTCGCGTCCCTCGGCTCTCCGCTCATGTACCTGGGCGTGCTCGGGTTCGGCTTGGGTCCCGTCTTTCAACGCGCCGGCGAAGGCAAGTATCTCCAGTTCATGGCCCCCGGCGTGATCGGCATGACCGTGCTGTTCACCGCCATGTTCTCAGGGATCGCCATGCTGTGGGACCGCCAGTTCGGATTCCTGAAAGAGACGCTGGTCGCGCCGGTGCCGCGCCTGCTGATCATGATCGGCCGGACGCTCGGCGGCGCCACCGTGGCGGTACTGCAGGGCGCGCTGATTTTTGTCGTCACCCTCATCGCGGGCTTCCGCCCGGAGAGCCTCCTCGCCGTGCCGCTCGCGTTTCTCGTGATCGCGCTGATCGCCGTGATCTTCTCGGCGCTCGCGACGGCGATCGGGTCGAGCATCAAGGAGATGCAAGGCTTCCAGATGGTGATGAACTTTCTCGTGATGCCGATCTTCTTTCTCTCTGGCGCAATTTACCCCCTCGAGGGACTTCCCCGGGTCCTCGCGGCGCTCACCCGCGTCGATCCGCTCACCTACGGCGTCGACGGCGTGCGCGGTCTGCTGATCGGGAGGACGCATTTCGGCGTCGCGTTGGACATCGCCGTGCTGCTGGGGGTTGGCGTGCTGTTCGTGGTCTTCGGTGCGTGGCGGTTCTCGAAAATCGAGGCTTAAAGCGCGTGTCACCGGAGGTCAATCAGTACGAGCCGTGGTGCCCCAGTGGTTGGATCACCGGCGATGCCGGCGAGCCATAGCCCGCCCGGAAGGGCGAAGAGGCGCTCGAAGCTCAGTC
>WNGD01001651.1_pt1 | contig 24046 bp, 24 predicted proteins | sample 5400671 | NCBI WGS metagenome assembly WNGD01 (sample SAMN13153369, study PRJNA577476) | soil metagenome | isolation source: 40 cm soil or saprolite under grassland replicate 2 | place: USA:California | collected 2016-06-15
AGTGAAAAGTGGCCTCTCTTGTCTGCCTGTCACGTTCGATCTCTCGTGGCATTGCAGATGTAACATCTCTATTTAAAATGGTATACTATGCGATCCATTATTCAAACAAATCGTAGACTACTATAATGCATCGTATGGTCTTGTGCTCCTCACGTTCGTGCTTGCTTTCTGCTTAAAGCGAGATGCCAAATGGAAGAACATGCTCTTATGCTGATCCTTTCAGCAACGGCAAGAGATGGGGCTCTCTGCTCGGCTCCATCAATCCGGTGAGATATGGTCAAAGGGTGAGTTTATTTCCAGGGTCTGATACTCCACGAAAACGAAGTAAGACCATATTCATTTTCCTGATGCCGCTATCAAAACGTATGGCTTGCAGACATACTTCCTCCATAGATTTGCAAAAAGAACAGTATTTAAGATATGATTGATACTACTAGTGCTGCATGATATGAAAAGCACACTTAAGAATTTTTGCAAAGAACTCAATACGTTGCATGGAAATATCCGCCCGAGGAGATACACACTTCAGAAGAGCTTGAAGGAGAAACTGTGACAATGGAGCAATCGCCGATCAACATGCATCTCGCAGCATTAAAATACCGTTGCTCTCTTGAGATCAACAATTACCGTCAAAAAAAAGAAAGCGATGATCGCTATTGTCTGGAGATTTTCAAGCGGGCAATTATAGACGGCGATAACGAAGCCTGGGTGGCTTTACAGGAACAGTTTCGAGAAAACGTTTTGATCTGGCTGCGTTGTCACACTAAGAGGCAAGAAGCACTCCGGATTGAAACTGAACAAAACTATATAGATGATACCTTTAAGCGCTTCTGGCTGTGGGGAAACAATCAGAGACTCGAATTTCGCAGCCTAGCAGGTGCCTTAAAGTCTCTCAACCTATGCCTGAATAGTCTCATCACTGATAATTTGCGCTTCTACGCTCGTAGCGAGCGTATTCCACTGCCAGAGAACAGGATCTCAACCGCCTCCACAAACGGAGGACCTGACGATAAAAGAGAGTTATGGCAAGCAATACAAAAGATTCTCACCGACAAGCGTGAGCTACGAATAGTATTTTTACTGTACAACGAGGGGCTGAAACCAAGGGAGATCATCCAGCATTGTCCAGGAGAATTCTCAGACGAGAAAGAGGTGTATCATCTGACTAGAAATGCCCTCGATCGGTTAAGGCGAAATGCGAGTATCATTCGCTGGAAGATCAGTTATGAAGAATGAGAAGTTGCATAGCTGAGTATATCTGCGTTCTCGCTTTGTATTTATTTGCTATACAAAAATGAGGAGCACGAACGTTTACCTAGATACGCCAAAGGTGCTTTTCAAGTAAACAAGCATGTGGAGTGGGATGTAATGCGCTTAAATAATAAAGGAGGAGATGATGACACATTGCCCTGATCCAATAGCACCTGATGACGAAGAATTGCTCAGGTATATTTTTGGTGAAGGAACTCTCGGTGAGAACAGGAAGCGACACCTTGAGCAGTGTTCAACCTGCCAGCAGAGGCTTTCAGATTACAAGCAGATAAACAATATGCTCCTCTCTGAGCTGCATCGCATCCAATGCCCGAATGCAACGCAACTCACGCTCTACTGTGCTGATATGCTCTCTACTGATGAAGTGTTTACCATCGACGAACACCTGCGTGAGTGTCCCCTTTGTATGGACGAAGCCAGTATGCTTCGTCCGGAGATTGCTCATTTTACCCCTTTCCCTGAACCAGAAACTCGCCCTTTCCAGGAGACTGCTTTGCGGGTGCTGAAACGTCTTGTCGCTCAACCGATCTTACAAAAATCAGAAATGATCTTACGCCAGGACCCTTCTGCCACAGCATGGTCTCGGCAGTATCAGGCAGAGGACTTCAATCTCTTGTTCCAACTCTCCCGCACAGATAATAACAAGATGAAATTGATCGGTCTTTTTGAAAACTTCACCATGGAACAACTCAAAGCGCTGGAAGGCGTGGTAGCAGACCTCTACCACACACCTACTTTGCCTAGCAATGAGAGGGAGCAATTTGATAAGTCCACTGAGAAACCTGTTATGTTTACTACAGTGGATGAGTTGGGGAACTTCGCCTTCTCCCCTATCCTGCCAGGGAACTATATCGCTATCATTCACTTACCCAACACCGAACTCGTCGTGGAAGGATTGTATATAGCATAATGCTTATTGATCATATGCTCTTTGTCCTGTTATTTGTAAAGGAAAAAGCCTGCCAGACGTAAATTTCAGCAGGTGCGCACATCTAGAAACTGCGTTATCTACGCTCCTGGGGGAGGTTTACCATTGCCAAAGCTACAGATGGATGAACAACAATTCCTACCAACCCTGCGCGATCTAGGTCTTGAAGAAGGCAAAACATACATTCAAGAGCATATTGCAGAGCTAAGCGACTCTGCGGCTATCTCTGCATTGCTTGAGAACGAAGCGCTGAACCAACTCTACACTGACCCCTCCATCTCTCTCAAGATGGCCGAGCTGCTCATTTTCTTTGGTGAGTTTGTGCCGCACAAACCTTCTCACGCGCTTGGTCTCATACCAACCTGCGGTCTGATAGACAAATCTCAAAGATGAAAAGTCGGTCACAGACCAGAATCGGTCGTATAAGATTGGTACCACTGAACGCAGATTGGTATCAAGGCAAAAGGGGATGTTTTGCGAGTCATTGGAATGCACAAAGCTGCTATAGATTGCTTAGATATTGCTGGTGAGGAATTCTTACTCCTGGGTGATGAAGGAAACTGGGGGCGTAGCCGCGTAAGTTGGATACTATCTCGTGCCTGGCTTGGAGGCGTTGAGGAAGCATTACAGGAAGCTGAGTGTGCTCGTGATACCTTTGTACGCCTCGACGAACCATACTGGGCCTGTGTTATCGATCACAACACAGCATTAATTTATAAACAGGTAGGCCGCTATCAAGAAGCACTTGAATTATATAAAAGGATGCTAGCAATCTATCCTGGCTTGAAGAATCAAGGAGAGGTCTTTATCAAGCGTGCTATAGCTCTGGCAAAAGTGAGTTATTCGATAACTTTAACCTGGGTTGGTGAGTTTGAACAGGCATATCAACTTGAACAGGAGGCACAGGCCGCCTTTAGCCTGCTCGGAGAGACCAGTATGTTTATTAACTCAGAAATTAATCTGGCAAATCTCGACTATACTCTAGGTTATTATGGTTCCGCACTACGACGTTATTATCAAGCACGAGATGGTCTTATAGAAAACAACATTGATGCTGCGTTGTTACTCGCCGAAATTAACCTTTGGATGGCTAAGTGCCTGGTAAAACTTAACAGGACGGAGGAAGCCTCTGCGTTAGCGAGTAGTGCAGCTGAAATGTATAGACAAACAGGTATCTCTTTGAGTACAGGAGATGCACTACGAGAATATGCGACAACACTTATTGCCTCTGGACGCTTGAAACAAGCAATGTCATCTCTTGATGAAGCTCGCATACTTTTCGAAACTGGAGGTTTTGATCATCATGCTTCTGCTGCGCGGCTTCAACAGGCTGAACTTCTCCTGGAACTACAGGATTTTGAGAAGGCGTATGATGAGGCCCGCGCTATTAAGAACTATTTTGATGTCAAAGGATTGATAGCACGTTCCGTTCGTGCTAGTCTGGTAATGATCAGTGCGCTTGTCGAAAAAGCGCGCAAGATTGATTTAAACCAGGAGCAAGAACAGCAAACAGCACTTGTACACGAAGCCTTAGCGATATGCAAGCAAAATGCTTTACTGGCCCGTCGGCATAATCTGCAAGAAGAGGTATATAAAATTCATTACCTCCTGGGCAAGTTACATGCGCTTCAAGGAAACTCTGTTAAAGCAAGTAAACATTACGAGTCTGCTATAGTTCAAATTGAACGTATTTTGGATGACCTTGCCTACGATTTATCGCCTTCATTCTTGCGCACTACGTGGGCCGTCTATGAAGATACTATCGCTCTTTGTCTTGAGCAGTCTCAGTTTGAGCGCGCTTTTGCTTATCTTGAACAAGCTCGTTCGATGTCTTTACGACAACACCTGAACAAATCAAAAGGTTTGCAGGATAAGAAAGAAACTGGTAATGACGCCTTTGTAGTAGCAAACAGAGCGTTGCTATTGCGGACACAACAAGAATTAGAACGCTGGCAAGAAAAATATCGTGACTACACTGTTCTTCTAAAGAATATTGATACACTGGCATCACCTGATGTAGATAGAACAGTTATCCAACATGAACTGAAACGCTGTGAGGAGAAAATCAGTGAATTGTTTGAGCGTCTACATCTTTATCAAGTAGCTACTTCCGCCATAACCTCTACAAAGAGACATACAAAGCGCGGCGTAAAATCGGTTGACTCCGCCGGGTTACGTCAGCATCTTGCACCAAATCAGCTTTTGTTAGCTTATTGCCTCTGCAAAGGCAATCTGATCATCTTCGCTTTGACAGCTGAAGGTTTGACCACGCATGAAATAGTTGATGGATTGGCGCAACTAGATTATTTGTTACCAATCCTTCATGCTCGTATACTCTCCTCTACGCAATTCAATCAGCAACAAGTTGTGCGTCGTCTTCTACAAAGACTTTATGACCTTTTAATTGCTCCTGTTGCTGCCCTATTGCCTCCTTCATCTGGTTCCTTAACTATTGTCCCTTACGGACCACTGCATAAAATGCCATTCCATGCGCTCTATAATGGTTCGCAGTTCCTGGTCGAAAAGTTCCAGATCAACTATCTGCCAGCAAGCAACATACTTCCATGGTTACATAATAGTAATGGAGCAGAGGATCAGTATGGCTTTGCTGGTAAAGGTGCTGTTGGGAGACCGCTCATACTGGGCTATTCGGGTAACGGAGAATTACAACACGCACTGGAAGAAGTAAAATCATTAGCGCAAATGCTTGGTGGAAATTGTTATCTGGAAGATGATGCGACTATTGCAAAACTGGTAGAACTTGCTCCAGGAAGTCCCATTATCCACATCGCGACGCATGGTACTATCAGGTGGGATGCCCCTAACTTCTCTTCTGTACTGCTTGCCGATGGACGACTCAATGCTATTGACGCTTTCAGCCTGGATCTCCATGCCTGCGAACTAGTCACCCTTAGCGGTTGTGAAACTGGCCTGGCGCAGATCGGCGGTGGCGATGAACAGTTAGGGCTTGGACGCGCCTTTCTCGCCGCCGGAACCTCTTCATTGCTAATGAGCCTCTGGCCCGTAGAGGATAGTGCGACAAATGAATTAATGCAACTGTTTTATCAGCACCTGTTACAAGGAGAGAGCAAGGCGCAGGCCCTGCGTCTCGCGCAATGCAGTCTTATGCAGCAAATAGCATCAGCACATAACTCTCCATATTTCTGGGCCTCATTTCGGCTGGTTGGTGACGCTGGCCCTTTAAGGTACCAACCAGCGACTCCTCTATCTCAGCATCCATCTAAAATACAAAATGACTCACTAAAAAAATGATTCCCAACGTCTATCTGACTGAAATTGATCATTGGCCATCTATAAATATGCCTTTCTGTAAGGCATGGAGGAGAAAATGGAAACAATGCAGAACCCCACAGAGCCTAGAGAAATCTTCTGGTTTGAGAATCAGGTCGCCTTTACCTTTCGCTTACCCCTAAATCCTGCCGAGGGAAAACAACGTGTCATCGATGAACTTCCCCTTGACCAGCTCAACAATTTTCTTAGTGAGCGGCATAAAGTTACGCTGCGGTCTTTTGGGCCCAATGATGTCCCACACCCCAATAGTGAAGGAGACGAGCATACGGATAGCAGCAATCAAAGTGATGATATGAGAAATCCACGCGCCAAGTATCTGTTTCCTTCACCAGACAATCAGGGCTGCATCCTCATTGGTTTCTTTCATATCGATTCTGCCGATGTAAATAAAGATCATACTCCCGAGGTAGTCAACAACATCAATCAAACTAAATTCATTGAAGGTGTACAGATTTCCGCCATGCCTAATTGGCTTGGTGCTTGCACTGGTGATGTAGGACACGGCTGTCCGCTTACTCCCCCTGTTGCGCTTAATGTGAGCGACATTTGTGCAGTCTCTCCTGGTTACCAGCCTATCACTGTCTCGCAGCTTCCTAATGCGCTACAACAGGCGGATGGTGCAGGGGTAACCGTGCTTGTATTAGACACAGTCCCTGAACCAGATGTTATTGCTGAGGCATCGGGTAAGGCTCCGCTAGGGGCAAACAGGCTGCTAGTAGATATGGCAACAGGCATGGTAGAAATAGAGACGCCATTTACTCCTAAACCGCCAGCTATGAATATTGCTACACCACCAGCCATCAGCGTCTATCATCAGTCGTTGCCAGGGGACGATGACCCGGCTGGAGAAAATCAGCCTAAGACAGGTAAGGATATTGATGGCAATCTGATTGGCTATCCGATAGCGGATCATGGTCTCTTCGTGGCAGGCATCATACGTACGCTTGCTCCTGCCGCGAACATTGTATGTATTCGTGTCCTCAATGACTTTGGTGTGGGCAATACCACCGCGCTTATCCAGATGTTAGAGACTATAGTGAATCATGTGGGAACTGATTTACACCTGCCTCTCATCATAAACATGAGCATGGTAGTGACACCCTATGATGAGCAACTACAATGCCTTGGACTTGATGGAGAATTGTCTTCCTCTGTGCGAGAAGGATTACGGGTGCCACTTCAAGCGCTGGCGAGCCTTGATGTTATTGTGGTTACTGCTGCGGGGAATGACTCAGATACACGTAGCGGAATGAAATGTATGGAGATGGCAGATGGAATGCGTCTTGGCCCACGCTATCCCGCAGCTTTTGCCGATACCATCCCGCAAGTCATTCCAGTTGGCGCGATAGATGGAACTGGACAACCGGCTCCCTACAGCGACTATCCTGGCACAAATGGTGTGGCAACATATGGCGGAGGGCTGTTGATGCGCGATGTGGCTAATTCACAGCCTGGCCACACACGTGCTATGGAGCCTATTGATAGCTTGCGCGGTGTCTACACGACACCATACTATCCCGCTCTTTCTAAAGACGATACAAATACGTCTGTAAAAGAGCCTGTAAAGTTCGAATACCCGGAAGTAGACGCTCTCAATGACAACGCCTGGGCATACTGGTCAGGAACGTCATTTGCTACTCCCATCATCGCCGGCCTAACCGCTCTTGTTTTGCAAACAGAAGCACCTGCCAGTGCCAATGTACGGCAAGAAGTCATTGATATTGCTGGCTCAAATACGGTATCCTGGTCAGGTCTCAACCCTGTTGTACCAGGACCTGTGATTTTTGTCCAGCAGTGTGCGGCAAAGACGCCATCAATCCAGTAAACAGGCACGAAGTGAATATATGAAATCTTCTGATGGAGACGAGGAAATCTGGTAGGTTCCTTCGTTGGTAACAGTAGAGCTTGTGAATGCTAAATAAAGCGGCGTAATTCCTGCGGATAATTCTAGTTCTTTTGAGCTTGAGATAGTGACAATTTCCCGCTTTTGTTTTGCCGTTTTATTTAGTTTAGAATGAGAGGAATAGGAATTATTCCTCTCTGTCATCGTGTTCCAGATGTGTCAAGTATCCAAGTAAGGGCAAATAAGGAGCTATTGGCGTGCCAATGCCTCTCCCGCCGTTGAGTTTAGTGAACTAACCAGTAAGTTTTTAAGCAAGTAATCGCTTGGGACAAACGAGGAGAAAACATCATGAAAACTCAGGCAAACGCACACAAGACGTATTTCCTGGATGGCACGCTTCTGGAAGCCTGCTCCTGTGCAGGGACCTATCCCTGCTCGCTCGGCGATGATCCGGATGGTGGGCACTGTGATATCTGTACTGGCTATTTAGGATATCCGTTCAAAACGAACACCTTCTTGATCGCACAGTGTTGAAGATGCTGGGAGAGTTTTTCTTGAGAGAACCCACTGATGCAGTTGGTGGGTTTCGTATCGTAATAGTGTTGAAGATGCTGGGAGAGTTTTTCTTGAGAGAACAGATCCTCTATGTCAAGTCCTAAAAGCCCATCAAGAAGAAGCTGAGAGAGAAATGGAACAGAGGAAATGGGGAAACCCTTTCACAGAGCATGAAGAAGTCTCTCATGCAGCGTCTTGGCATCAAGCCGCATCGCTTTCCTTGACACTCTGCCGCTTGCATGATGGGAAGAGGGCATGCTCACTGAAAGGCAAAAAAAGAGGTGGTTGTGCCTCTCAATCCCTGGCCTTCCTAAGCCGCTCTTGGGGTATGGGAGCGCTGAGCCGCTTCAAAGGTGGCCGTCTCATAGCACTCGTGCTTGCTCCATACGGCAAAGATGATTCTTGTCCAAACGTTGGAGAGGGCGCGTACAGCTTCGGTATGACTTTTGCCCTCAACTCGTTTGCGTTGATAGTAGTCCCTGGCCCACGGTTCACTTTGCGTGCTCTGCCAGGCGAACTGATGCAAGGCATTGCGCAGCGGTTTACTACACGCATAGCGTCGGTGCGCTTTGGCATAGGTTCCACTTTGAAAGATGACTGGGGAAGTGCCAGAGAGAGCGGCAAGACTGGCGGCATCGCGATAGCGACCCCGATCATCCCCAATTTCTGCCAGCAGTCGGGGCGCAAGGCGCTTTCCTGCACGTGGAAGGGAACTGAAGACTTCCTTGTCTTCATGCATGAAAAAAAGCTCTTCGATCACCTTGTCGTACTGAGCGATCTCTTCAACCAGTGGCAGAAGCTGCCTGAGCAGAACCAACATCAGGCGGGATTTGGTGCGGGTCGTGATGGGATCAGCTTGCAAATGAGGCGTGTGCAGCGTCTCAAAAATCTTGGCCGCCGTCTTGGTTGGGTTGGTATGACCTCCCGCTCGCAGTGCTGCCTCGATCTCAGGAAGCTGAGCACTGCTGGCTTGCTGCGGAGTAGGATAGGTCTGCCAAAAGATCAGTGTGCAACGTTGCTGGAGCTTAGCAAACCACTGCAAGGCCACTGGATAGTACGCCTTCAGACAGGCGGTGAGCTGGTTCACCAGGCGCGTTTGGCTCTGGATCAAGCTGTCCTGGTCACGAGTGAGGGCCTTCAATTCAGCAACGATGGGGCTATCGGGTTTCAACTGCCGCAAGTCTGCCAACTCTGCTCTGCCATGTTTCGCCAGCAGGTAGGCATCAATCGCATCCGTTTTGGCACCAGAAGCGGCTCGACGACGATCCACCGTCTTTGGATGAACGGGGTAGACATGCCAGCCAGCTTCCAACAGGGAGGCAATGAGCAGACCGCGCGAGGTTTCGACGATACAAGCCATCTGATCGCGGCCTTCAGGCCCGCTGATCTGTTCAAGGAAAGCGTTCAATTGCTTGAGCCCCTCTGGGCTATGGACGACGCGCAGCGATCCGGCCTGGTGGCCCGTCTCGTCAATCACCAGGGTATCATGATGCGCATCAGCCCAATCTATACCTGCATACCACATCAGAGACTCCTTTTTCTCACAAAACCGTTCCTGGGTCAGCGTGTTCTTCTACTACGGTGCTCAGTCAAGGCACGATCCTCTCATGGACGATCTTCCCAGGAACAGCGGAAGGCGAAGGACGATCTGTTCGCAATGGTCGAGCCAGGTGAAAGGAGAAGCCTTTCGCCTTCCGTGTTCGACAGATTCTATGAACAAATGTACCATTTATCCAAACCCTTTGTCGAGGGGCTTAGTCACTATATTACTGTATAAGGAAGGGAATTAACATTCGTGAGAGCAAAGTCCGTTTCGCCATCAGGTGAAACGGATGATCATCTTCTATCTTTTTTTGGGTTCTGAACCGGGAGCAGACCAACAACCTGTCCCACTGGTGGAGTTGCCGATAACGGGACTCCCGTCGGTTCCGCTCGCACCAGTGTTCTGTCACAAGCAGACCTCTGGTCTCATCGAATTCCATGACCCCGCTCAGCATCCGTAAAACAGGAAGAAATGCTGGCCGGGGTTTTATTGCGGCAATAATCTTATTCTCCAGGTCATAGTACAAACCGCCCGGCTCCAGGATAATCGTCACCATCTCATAACGTTCTTCGACGGATGCCACATCCCACAGCGCGGCCATGCCTGGCAGATGCTCACCTGCCTCGACCACTTCATCGTAGGTGATGCCCTCGACTTCAGGAGCGTCTAGTTGCTTAAGCGCCAGTTCTACCGCCGCCAGTTCTCCCTGAAACTCTTCATCATCAATATACCCCTCACGATGCTGCTTCAGAATACGTGACTTCTTCAGTTTCAGACGTTCTTTCTCCCGTTCCACGTTTTCAGGAGTGACTCCCGCCATCATGTTGCGGCGAATGACCTCGCGCCAGTTATCTGGCAACGCCAGGCGCTTGAGCAGCTCGCCAAACTGCTCGTCCACCAGATCGATGCGAACCATCAAGTTCCCACCAGCCGGGCAGGGAATGCGGCGCGCTTTGGCTGCATCTCGATAGTACTGGCGGCGATTGTCGGGCGTATTGCCTGTATCGCAACGCAGCTTTAAGCCGCAATGAATACAGGAGATGTAGCCTGCAAATTGATAGACGTGCTTGACTGTCTCGGTACGAGTGCTTGCGTGATGCATGGACTCGGTCATCGAACGGATCTTCTGCCACTCGTCATAGGTAAAGACTGCCGGGTGCAGCCCTCGAAAGCGCTGGTCTTTGTACTTGACGGTCCCCCGATCATCACCGGGAGCATAGGCCGCGTAAAACTCATTGCGCAGCATGGCCGTCACAGTATCCTTGTTAAAGAGCCTGGCCCCAAAGCGCTTGCTGCCAGTGCGATAGCCAGCCTCATTCAGGGCATCAGCGATCTTGTCGGCCTCTACCCCTTTCATGCGCAGTTCCCCAAGCAGGCGCACACCCGGGTCTTCTTCAGGATCAAACTCCGGCGGCAATTTCGGTCCGGTCGAACGAAATCCAAAGGGAATATCACCATTATAGAGCCCCTGTGCCACCCGCTCACTTTTCCCTTTGCTGGTGTGCTTGGCCAGCATATCCGAGAAGTAGGCGGCAAACGCGGCCAGAATGGTCAGTTGGAGTCTGCCTTCTGGCGTGGAATAATCAATATGTTCTGACAGCGAGATGAACGCGGTCTGGTGTTGAGCAAGAATACGAAAACTTTGCAACGTGACCATCACATTGCGCGACCAGCGATCCAAGGTATGGACCATCACCACCTGAACGCGCCCTGCCTGAACCTCATCAAGCAGGCGCTTAAAGGCCGGGCGTTTGGCGATCTGCTCTCCGCGCGCGCTTCGCTCATCGTCCTCAAAAAATATGGGGGCGGGCAAGCCACGAAGCTTACAGGAGTCTGTGAGTGCGCGCCTTTGGGCATCGATACTGTAGTTATCCTTCTGCATTTCGCTAGAACGTCGGACGTAGCCTGCGACAACGATATGCTGTGAGTCTGAAAAACTGTGCTGCATGGTCGGTATTCCTCTCTTATGCCCCTATAGTAAGGGATGTAATGGTATACAGTACAATAAGCTAGCTTTTGTCTTTTCCAATTTATGGTTTTGTTTCAGTCGTTTGTAATGGTATTTACTACTATACATTCTTTTTCATCATATTTCAATGATTCCATCAGGCTTTCCCTGATTCTCTTCTGTAGGTTTACATACTTCCGTATAGGGGTGTATAATACAGCTACACCTTGAATAAGGAGCGATATCGCTTGGAAGAAAAGAACTGGCTGAGAGTTGAAACCATTGCTCGTGATCTCGATGTCTCTGAAGGAACCGTCCGTTCCTGGATACGTGACGGACTCCTCCCAGCTGCTAAATTTCGCAAAGAATACCGCATTCGACGCGAAGACTACGAAGCCTTTATCCAGCGGCATTTGCACCCAGACACCAAGGAGGATACCTTGTAGTATTTTCCTGGTCTTCTTGTCGCTCATCTCTTTCACTCCCTCTCTCATCATTTGAAAGCTCTGATCTCAGTCATCTCCCAGATCATGCATACTGGAAAAAGCAGATGGGGCCCCATCTACGCTCTTCTGCTCATTGATCAGGAGAACTTGCGCCTCTGGGAGTATCCTGCTCTTTCGAACGATCACCTGTTGGCTCCTTCAGGAGAACCAACAAGCGAGCATCTCGCTCTCTCAAGCAACGATAAATGATCCGTGCCAGGAGCGAACAGAGCATGATTACTTCAGAGGGGAGTTCCTCAGACTGCTCCGACGTTTGCTGCATTTCCCTTCCTTTCTTTGCTCTCTCTGCGTTCTTATCGACAACTGACGCTTGCTAGTCGTGTTGTCGTAACAGAACCTGTGACTATCTCCGCCTTCGTTCTCCAACCGTACGTTCCTGAGAACAAGAATACTGTAACAAACGAGGGCAGGTAGCGAGTGGGCAGCGGGCGGGTAGCAGACGGGAGCAGTCCGGGCAACCTGTAAGCTTACAGTTTTACTGATCTCTTAGCAATTTGTAAGCTTACAGGCTACCCCCCTCGTATTGGTTTTATTCATATCATGGTTTACTCTGAAGTCCTTCTCTAAACACGCCAGCACAAATGAGAGCTGAGATGGGATGCATTTTCCCCTTACATGTGCAGTGATAGAGGGATTGATGCGCGCTGCCACGTGTCCTGTGAGGTGTAAGCTTACAGCCTTCCAGTGCGCTACCCCTGCATTGTCCGCCCCTTTCCTGCTCACTGCCAGAGTGCTACCCACCATCACTTTGTACACTGCTTGTAACAAACAGAGGATCTCTCCTCTGCACCCAGGTTTTTTGTCCTCAATCAAAAAGAAGGAGGAACGCTATGTTCCATGCACGCATGCAAGATAAACTCGTCAATGCAAAGGATGCCACCAGGAAGGACAGCCCATTTTTCTGTTCGGGATGCGGAGCACAGGTCCTGCTGAAAAAGGGAAGCTGCAAGGCTCACCACTTTGCTCACATTGCTGATCAAGGGTGTCAGCATGGGCAAGGAGAAGGAGAGATCCACCGACGGCTCAAAGACGCCATCTCCGCTGTGCTCTTGCACCATCCCGATGTAAAGGATGTCCAGCAGGAATGCCGGACGCTCAAGGATGTCTATCCTGATGTAAGCTTCCACTTGCGAGGGCACCACGTTGCGATTGAAATACAAGTGACCGCAATCTCACGATGCATCATCCAGCAACGGGTGCAGCGCTATACCGCGTTAGACATCGCGTTGCTCTGGGTTCTGCCCTGGAAAGCAGAGCTGATCGATGGTGGAAGATACAGACCCATGCAATGGGAAAAATTTCTTCATAGTCTCTATCGTGGACAGGTGTTTTATTGGTCGCCTGATGGGATACTTCAGCCAGTAGCCTATCAGTCGATGACAACTACAGGGACGTTGTATCACTGGTATGAGAACAAAGAGGAGTGGCGTCTTGCTGGTCAGCCGCAAAAATCGAAGACCTACAAACGAGTACACCTGCTTCCTCAAGTGCATATCACCGATCTCGTCTCGGTGATCTACCCAGTCTGGAAAACGCAACATATCTTCTTGCCTGAAGCGAAGCTCTGGACGCTTAAACCACATCAAGGGCAACCGCAGGCAGAAAGGGAAGAAACTACCACGAGATGATGAAACGCTGTGCCCACCAGGCCATGTATCGCTCATTTCAAGGCAAAGCAGCTTGTTGTCCCAGGCTGGCCCTCAAGACTTCGATGATCATCTGCCTCGTACATGGCTTGGTCAGGTAAGCTTGTGTGCCCGCGAGCCGAGCCTTGAGCCGATCGATGATGCCATCACGCCTGCTCAATACAATAATAGCGGTTCGGTTCCATCGCGGCTGTGAGCGCAGGTGGCGCGCGACCTCAAAGCCGTTCATCCTGGGTAATTCCAGATCGAGAAACAGCAGATCTGGCAGACGGTCGTATGGTCTCATCGCAGTTGCCCGGAGCGCCTCGACCCCATCGGGATAACTGACGACTTCCATCCCCTCGCGCCGGAGAGTGACTTCGAGAATCTTGCGTACCGTAGGTGAGTCATCAATCACCATCACCAGCGCGCTCATAGACAACCCTCCTTCCTGACATTCCCCCGCTTGCCGTGACGCAGGGCGGCTTTATTACGCAATGAGCAGCTTGACAGAGGAGAGCGAAAGCATGGACCACCGCATCACGCACCCGTTCGAATCCACTCGATGCTCCCGTTTCTACCCTGCCGGGACGTTGCGAGACACCGAGTCGTTGCTGACGCCAGCAGGTGATGAGCAGACCATCCTCTCGCTCTCCTCTGGCAGACCGGAGCAAGGAGATAGGGGAAAACCAGAGATTTGGCAAAGCACAACTGGACACACGCGAAGATGTAGTACATCTATACACATTGCTAGATACTCGGATGGTCTGTCATCCTAATGCCTTGTCCTACTCTGATTGATTCCTTTCACCACATTACTGGCTCTCCTTTATCATCTTTCCAACTACTGGCGAGTGAGGAGGAGCTACCGCAAAGGTGAATCCTCCAACATTAAGCAAGTCCCGACGGTACTCAGTACCCGAGAGCCGCGAGAGTGACTCCAAAAGCGTATCGATGATGCCAGCTTCACCAATACCCCACGTATCGACAAGCAAGACGGCATCTGGATCAATCTGGGCGTCCTCGATGAGCATGTTGAGCGTGATCTCGTGCTGTTTGCGCACCTGCTGAAACGTTGGTTTGGTCATACGATCTGTTCCACTCCTTCATCGGCTGGCTCCTCCTGCGGCTTGCTGCCCCAGGCACTGACCCCAAAGGCCAGACAGCGAAAGTCCGGCTGATGCGTCTCGGCGAGCATCCAGTGGTAACAATGGACATACGTCGTGCCATCAACAACTCCTGAGTCGACAAGATACGGCTGCAAGAGCGCATAGGTGACTTCGAACTCGCGTAAGCTGCTGGCGTACAACGGCGAGCCAACGGAGGCATCCAGCAGAAACGGGCGCTGCTCAATCTCTACAAAGCCCGCTTGCTCCAGCAGTCGTTTCAGCATGTGGACGATGCCGATGGTCAGCCCATCCACCGAAAAGGTCCGTTCCTGCTCCCAGAGAGCGCAGGTGAACCAACCTTCCAATCGTTGCAGGGCGGGACTGGTGGAGATGCTCCTCTCGGCCTCCGTGAGCAACAGGAGACCGCCAGGAGCCAGCACGCGCCGACATTCCGCCAGCAGCACCGGCCAGGATGCTTTGTCTTGAAAGCCAACCATGAAGCGGGCGTTGATCAGGTCGAAAGAGGCATCCGCAAAGGTGAGCGGGCGCGTGATATCCATAAGTTCAAAACTGATGTTGGGACGGCCCTGTGAGCGAGCACAGGCATGAGCATACGCAATCATGGTCTCGTTGATGTCTACACCAATCACCTCCCACTCTGGATACTCGAAAGCGACCGCATTCGTCCATTGCCCAGGGCCACAGCCCAGGTCCAGCACGCGCCGGACATGGGACAGTTCCAGCTCGTCGGGGAAGAGATCGCCCATCGCGCTGGTAAAGAGCTTGCTCTGTTCAATAAGTCGCGCTGTTTCGGCGGGCTGTTCAATATCGATCACATACCCACTCTTCGATGAACTCATGAGCAGGCTCCCTCTTCGGTGGGGAGGCAGACCGGAGCGTCGATGATTTTGCGCGTAGCCTCTGGTCCAAAGCGTTTCGTCAAGAGGTCACGCGTCTCCCATAGATCCCGGATAGAGTCCAGCGTCTGTTGAGTTGGCTCGCTGTCCCCCAGTTCATGGAGCAGAACCTGTACAATATCCTGTCGTGTGACCTGCTCTGGCACCTCCTGCAGCGTCTGTGCTACGACCTGGATGGCCTGCTCTTTGCCCATCATCTCCGCTAAGGTTTCGAAGGATTCTCCCATTCGCTCCATCTTGGTCGTGATGAAGCTATGGCGAGTTGTGCCTTCTGCCAACCCTGAGAGTCCTAATTGCGCTGAGAGATATTCGGCGGCAATTTGCTGCCTCGTACGCGCTATGTCACTTTGTCCTGTCATGCGTACTCCTATCTACCTTTCTAACTGTATTCGAATCTGTTCACATCTTCAATTGCAGTGAAAACATCTGCACACCGCACAGAAACTCATTCTATGTGGAGCCGGGTAAAAAACCGCTTAAGCATCCAGAGCAGACTATACACGACTCTTCTTATCGCGCAAATATGGTTTGAGCATTACGATGGTTCAATCATCGGTCTCTCTTGCCAGGAGAACCGTATTCATTTATACTATCTTCAATAACTGTATGGACTCACTTCGATGAAGGGATGAAGAAGAGAGATGTGTGCGGCCCAACCATCATGGAGAGAGCAAGGATTTCCAGCATTTGACATCGGTCCAGATGGGTTCCCTCGTCCTGGGCAAGTCATCCGTCATTTTCGACTGCAAAAGCTGAAAGCCGATGGCAAGCCCTGGACGCAGCGCGATGTGGCACAGATATTGGGCTGCCGCGAGTTAGCTGTCAGAGAAATGGAGCTCCGAGATATTGGGCTGAATGATATTCTTCATCGGTGCTGCCTCGCTGAATTATTTGCTATTCCCCCAGATTTGTTAGGATTGGCAACAGCGCCAGAAACATCGTCTATAAGCGTCTCTGCTTCGTGGTGGATAAAGCTCGGATTTCCAGCATTTGATGCTGGACCAGATGGATTTCCTCGTCCTGGGCAAGTCATCCGTCATTTTCGACTGCAAAAGCTGAAAGCCGATGGCAAGCCCTGGACGCAGCGCGATGTGGCACAGGTCTTAGGCAAGCAAGAACTCGCCATAAGAGATATGGAATTAAGAGATATAGGTTTGAATAACATTTCACGTAGAAGGTTTCTTGCTCATCTTTTCAACATTCCCCCAATCCTTTTAGGGTTGACAACGATCTCACAACAATCTCGTGTGAGGAGGCAAGGTACTCCTGTTTCTGCACCAAAGGTACTTTCCGTCTCAGAACATATCGATCTTGAAGAAGTAAGAGACAGGCTCACAGGGTTTTGGACACAGAATGATGGTGCTTCTCAAGAAGTATTTGCGACGCTTGATACGACATTGAAGCGATTATACGAGCGCTATCCTACAACATTATCCTATGAGCGTGTAGAGGTGGTGACTGCCTTGTGTGAATTGCACATTCATGCTGCCAATCTCTTACGAGACAGAGGGAGATTCAGCAAATCACTTGAGCATTTGAATAGAACAAAAGACCTTAACACGCTTCTGAAAGAAGATGAACTCCTGGCAGACGTGCTCTATAGACGGGGAGGACTCTATCTAGAAAAAGGAGAAATAGCTCTGGCATTGGATAATTACCATGCTATCGAACAGAAGCTTGCAAACATCTCTCCACCTCTCCAGGCGGCAGTTTTGTTGGAAACAGCTCTCTCTGAAGCCAGGATAGCGACTACAAAACAGCAAGAGACTAATGCTTTGAGGAAACTGGATCAGGCAGCTCGTATTATCAGAGTTGAACATACAGAAGCAGGGAGGGAAAAGTGGCCGTATCTTAGAGTTGATTTAGAACGCTATCATCTGGACAGAGCTGCTACCTTAATTGTGGTTGGGAAGCCAGAGGAGGCACAGCTTGAACTCAAGCTGCTTTCTTTTTCTCAACTGAACGGGAGACGCTCTGTGTACTATCTGATCCTGCAAGCGCAGGCGTATTTCGGCTTGAAAGAGTATACTCAGGCCGCACTTTTGGCCGAAGAAGCACTACCTCTCGTTCGTGCTATGCATTCACGAGTAAATCTGGAGCGTATCAAAACGCTCCACAAGCAGTTTCAACACACCCCTTTTCGGAACAATCCCGAAGTTGGCCGTCTTGGCTATCTGCTTTTTCATTCATAAGGAACTGGATATGCTCTCATGCTGCAACGCTCAATATTTTTCGTCCTCTATGTTCAAGAAAGGAGCTTGACTTGCACCTACATATAAAAGCTGACACACCTATTGATTTACAAATGCATACGACGTACAGTGATGGGCGCTGGTCAGCGGAACAGCTTTTTGACTATCTAGCACAAGAAGGCTTTGGCCTGGTTGCTGTCACCGATCACGATCGCGTAGATACCGTGGAGAGTATCCAACGCCTGGGCGGTCAAAAACAGGTGCCAGTCCTAGCAGCCGTAGAAATCAGTGCCCAATTTCATGGAAAGATGGCCGATGTCCTCTGCTTTGGCTTTGATCCTCATGAGCAGGCACTCAGAGCTATTGCAGATGACGTTCGGCAACGCCAGCAGGACAATGCAGAGCAGGTGTATGAGGAGCTACAACGCCGAGGCCACCGCTTTCCACATCCAGAAGTGCTGCGCGTGGCAGGCGATTGTGGCACCTTGTTGATCAAACATAGCATCGTCCCGGATTGGCCAAGCGCATTGGCGTTGATCACCGATGCCGGGTATCGCGAAATGAAGGCGGATCTGCGCCAGACCGTTGAGACAGCGCATCGCAGTGGAGGTGTTGCCCTCATCGCGCATCCTGGCCGTGGTCTGCGAGAGCCGCAGGAATTCACCGATTACACGCCGGAACTGCTCGACCAGGTGCGCGCAGAAATCCCGCTCGACGGCATCGAAGTCTACTATCCGACCCACTCTCCAGAACAAGTGGAAACCTATCTGGCCTATGCAAAGCAGCATGATTTGCTGATGAGTGCTGGCTCAGATTCGCACGGCCCTCCTGGTCGCATGCCAATTAAGTATCGTGCCGAACTCTGCCGCCGCCTCCTTGAGCGTGTAGGCATCCTGGTGCAATGAACCAGAATGTGCGTTCCGAAGCGTCGGGCCACCCAGAAGGACAGGGATATTTGGATAAAGAACAGGTGATGGATGTTTTTTACAATTCAGGAGTGTCCTTGCAGGAGACAGAGCTGATTGAATCTCAGTGCTGAAGAGGTGAAATGACCTATAGAGAGATCATCACTACGGCGGTCGCGGAACAGTTTCATTGGCAAGTCCAGTTTCTCCAAAAGCTTGTCCAGGCGAAGAGCGTCAACCCTTTCCCTGCTGACCATTCTCTGCCTGATGTTCCCATCGAGACAGAAGTTGCCGCAGTGATTCGAGATGAGCTTGCTTCCCTCGGTTTTCCATCACAGCTTGCTGGCGTCTCACCACAACGCTCAAATGTGCTCTCTCACGTGAGAGGATCGGGCAACAGCAAGAAAACGCTTCTTCTCACCACTCATATGGATACTGTAGAACCAAGTAACTATACGCGTGATCCCTGGCAAGCACATCTTGAACATGGACGCCTCTATGGGGTTGGCGCAGGGGATGCCAAAGCGCAGATTGCCGCTTTTCTCTACGCCGTTTCTGCCTTGCGGAAGGCCGCTCTACCAGTCAATGGAGATATCGTGCTCGCCTTTGTCGTCGATGAGGAGCCGGGTGCCTGCTCTGCCTACGGGACGCGCTATTTGTTAGAACAGGGATTGCTCACAGGTGATGCAGCTATTGTAGGTGAGCCAGGAGATGAAAAGATCGCGATAGGACACCGTGGCCTCTACCGTTTTCGTCTCCGCACCCAGGGGGAAGCGGTCCACACAGGGATGAAAGTTTGGGAACAGGGAACAAAAGGGCACAATGCTATTATTGACATGGCCCGCATCATCGTTGCCCTGACAGACTGTCATCTCCCGGTCGTTCACTCAGCCGCATTTCCTCATCGCAAACAGGTGTTCACGTTTCCAACGCTCATTCAAGGAGGAAGTGGAATCAACATCGTTCCCGGCGGGTGCGAAGCTTATGGGGATGTTCGCTTGCTCCCTGGCACCTCTTCTCAGGAGATCAGAAAATGTATTACCACACTGCTTGACCAACGAGCATTGACTAACTATCACCTTGAGGATATTCTGTTCGTTCCGGCAGCAGAGACTGATCCGGAATCTCCCATCGTGTCTGCCCTCTCAGAAGCGGTGAAGGCGGTGACTGGAGTCTCTCTGCGCAAGGAGGGGAGTGGTCCTGCGTGCGATGGATGGATGTTCATAACGAGAGGGATTCCAACGATCTGCGGCTATGGAGTCAAATGTGGTGGAGTCCACGGCGCTGACGAATGGGCAGACCTGGAAAGTTTCCAGAAGATCACGGAAGTATACGCACACACCATTCTCCGGTATTTTGAGCAAGAATAGAGATGTCAGACTGCTCGTTTGGAAGACGCTCTGATCGCCATGCACAAGGTATACATTGACAGCCATACCTTTATGCATTTACCTGGCACGCCAATGCAATGTATGCCACCCGGCTCAGTCGGAAAAACAACGAAGGGACCTTCGAGCAACTTTCCAAACGAGGTCAAGAATGGGGAGATTGGGAGGAACAAAAAGCTATTGCACATTCCATTGCCGAGTTCAGACAGCAATCACGAGGATAAATTCCTGAAAATTGGTGTACCTCGCTATTGCTCCCTTGCCGGAAAAGGTGTCAGCTTACAGCCTGCCTGCCCTTCTCCCAGGTACATTTTTGTGCGGCAAGGTGTAAGCTGACACCTTTTCCGGCCATTCAGGTGCTTCTGGATGAGAAGATAGCGCTGAAAAATAACATCATTGCTCTCCTTTTGAGGAGCGTTGTCGCTGCTCCCGCTCTTGCTTCCATGCCTCGATCTCGCTTCTCAGAAACCGGAGCTCGTCATACCAATGGATAGCAGTCAATTTGCCGTCCTTGAGCCGATCATAGAGCGATTGGCGAGCAACTCCAAGGAAGCGATAGGCCTGGACGGGAGTCATCAGGTCTTCGTGTCGGTACATACGGGTCGTAGCGGCTTGAAAGAGCTTGCCCAGTTCCGTAGTGTTAAAGTGGGCAGGTAAGGTGTAGCCATCAGAAAGAACATCGCCATAGAGCATGCGGCCAACCCGTTTCATTGCAAGCTGCACTTTCTCCACAGGGATCAATCCACCGTCGGCATAGCTAGCGATGGTCAGCAATGCCTGGCCGAGCCGACTACTCCGCAGTTCCTCCGGTGTAAACGTCCAGGTCTCCATATCAGACCGATGAGCTGGAAGAAGATCACGCCTGCATTCCCATGCGTGCCCAAGCGCAGCCAGCAGAACCGTATCAACCACCTGGAGAGCGTCACGCTTCACATTCCATTGGAGAAAGAAGGAGTCCAGTTCCTGGTAATCCTCCTGCATCAATGACTCGCTTTCGTCAATTTTATCGCTGTACTACTGTGCAGTCCACTGTAAGCGTACAACGTTTTGAGCGGTTTTGCTAGATCCATGCGATGGAATATGCATCTCTGGGAAGATGTCACCTTACACCCCTCCCCTCTGCCATCTGTTCTCTGCCTGTGTGATTCCAGTCCCTCTACCGCTGTAGTACCGCTCCCATTTGTTATGCTGTCATCAAGCAACATACTTAGAGCAGGAGGAACGATGCTAAAGCGTCGGAAAAAAAGCTATATGATGAGCAGATCATTGCAACCATTGTGAAAAGGCGACCCGTGAGAGACGCGAATAAAATTCGGGACGCTCTTGGGTCCTCATTCCCACGAGGCCAGAACGCTCCATCGGCCTGTAGAGGGAAAGGAGTGAAGGCAAATGCAGTGAAGCAATATCATCCGCATCTTTTCCTCATACTCTAAAATGCTCAGTGCCGACAACGGGGAGGGGTGATGACCATGCTGAAAAAGACGCGAGCTGCCAGGGAGGGAGGGTTGTCGGCACTGAGCATTTTGGCCCACCACCTGTTGCTCTTTGAGAGGAGGAATGAACGTTGCCATCAGAGAACCGATTATCGAAGAAGCACTCAGCGCAACCAGCAACCAATCGATCACCAAAGAAACGGAGCGATGCCGGACAAACCCTGTGGACGGATCGCGATGAGTTTGCGCTGAACTGGATAGGACAGCAGTACGGGATTCGCCTGGACCAGTTACAGTGGTTGCTCGGTCGCTATGCAGGCCGTGGCGCTGCCCATCCAAACTGGATCAGTGAAGGTGCAGCGCGTGATGTGGTGACCCGTTGGAAGCGTGCCGGATGGGTGAAGGTCAAACGCATTCGCGCACATGAACCATTCTGGATCTGGCCAACCCACCTGGGGTTACGAAAAGTTGGGTTACCCTATACTTATCGCGATTTAGAACAATCGGGCTTAGATGATCTCAAGCATCTCTCTGCGCTCAATGAGATCCGATTACATCTGATCGATGATGATGAAGGGACGGTGTGGATCAGTGAGCGGGAACTGTTGCAGGGAGTGGTTCGCAACACAGGACGAGCCTTGCTCCATCGACCCGATGCAGAAATATACTGGACGGACGGACTTATCTCCGCTGTAGAAGCAGAGCTTTCCACAAAAAAGCCGTTCGAATTGGCTGAGAACCTGATGGAATTGATTCGTGGTGAAGAATATCTCCGTCTGAAAATGGACTATGGCGTTCGCGCGGCGCGGGCTATGAGTACTAGATACCAGAGCCGGTATAGCGAGATCTGGTACTTTGCGCCGGAAAAGGTGCGCAAACAAGTGCGGCGAGCGCGTGCTCGTCTGGTGAGTCAAGGTGATCTGAGCAAGCAGGAGGCGGAGCGCCTCTTTGTGCGCTGGTATCCTCTGGCATATATGGGTGCAGAGACAGTACAAGAAGATCAGGAGGAGGATTTGGACCTGGCGGACATCGACAAGGATCGTCGTTCTGCAGAATGATGATGGTATGGAGAAAATTGAAGAAGCTGCCAGGGTGAGCAGCTTCTTTCAGGCAAGCGCTCCTTGATGACGAAAATCCAGGAATTCCGACGATCTTCCAGAGCCGACGTAGAAGTTCTGCGCAAGTCCTGGATACCTCATACTACTCTTGCTCTTCCTACGGTTATCATTGGAAAAAGAGCCATCATATCTCACACCCAAATATTGTCAACTTTTTCGCTTTTGTGGATCCAGGCTGAGCGAACATCGCACCTGCGGGGGCAGCGTAGAGTTAGGCATGCCAAGAGGTTCCTTCTATGGATTAGAAGCTTCCGACGAAAGCATAAGCAGACGGCATTTCTGCTCTAGCTCGACCATGATGGTAAATTAACGAAGGGTGGACAGATTTTGCACGGAAGGGTGGGAATTTGATCTGAAGCATGGGAATTGACGCTTCGTTGCCTGGGAAAACCGCTCCCCATCTGGGGTATCAGCATGGAATGTTGGCGCATAAATCGCTCGCGACCTGCGCTCCGGCGTCCTTGTCGTCTGGATAGTGTCTGATCATCGGTTGCCCGGCGAGACTTTCTGAGACACGAGAACAATGAGACAGAACGACAGGGAGAACCAGGATTCCTGCAACAACCTCTCATCAGCCTGGAGAACGGTTCTCGCCTTTCTTATCGGCCAGCGCGATCCTGCGCCTCTTCCCGCAGCCGTTGCACGTCGCGCATCGGCGATACGCCGAAGAGGCTTTTGTACTCGCGGTTGAAGTGCGAGGCGTCGTGGTACCCCACGCGGTAGGCAGCGCTTGCCGCGTCGAGGTCTTCGTCCAGCATCAGACGCCGGGCCTCCTGCAGCCGCAGCCGCTTCTGGAATTGCAAGGGACTCATCGCCGTGACGGCCTTGAAGTGGTGATGCAACCCAGAGACGCTCATGCCCAGTTCACGTGCGAGCTGATCGATGGGAAGTGGCTGGTCAAAGTTTTGACTGAGCCGTCCAACAGCTCTGGAGATGTGGTGGGTGTAGCCATCCAGGACCGCAATGTGGTAGAGCCGACCACCCTTCACGCTCCTCGCTCAGACGTTTGTGTGACAAGAAATGCTGGTGGAGATGAGAGGAAACGCAAACGCCGTTCCGTTTGTGATATAGTAAAATCGGAAAAACTGAAAAACCAGGCCATCTTGTATGGAAATGATACCACTTGAGCTGTGGGCAAGTTTTCGCCAGTGACATTTTGCTCGTCAATGGCTTAGTCATTCACTGTGAAAAACAACACCAAAAGGACTGGATGAGAGAGCATATCCATACTCCTGATGAGAAAGGGCGAAGATGTCTGAGCAACGTATAGTTCCTTCTTCCGTATCAAGCTATGATCTTGATCCCTATATACAGGCTCTTCCTCCCTTCCGTTCAAGTATTGAGGCTGGCTGGAAAGGGTTGATGCTGCGAACCTATCGGGGGCCTGCGGAGGTGGAGAGCATGATTGTTCCTGCCGTTCCCGATGCCTCGCTGGTGATGCTCACTCAAGGC
>WNGD01001652.1_pt1 | contig 24043 bp, 19 predicted proteins | sample 5400671 | NCBI WGS metagenome assembly WNGD01 (sample SAMN13153369, study PRJNA577476) | soil metagenome | isolation source: 40 cm soil or saprolite under grassland replicate 2 | place: USA:California | collected 2016-06-15
CGTTAGATTTAACATGGACACAATCAACACTGCCATCCCACGTGGGTCTTGCCAAGTGCATGCGGAGCACGTATAATCACGAAGGCCATAAGAAAGCTACGTACGCCAGAGGAAACTCAAGGCGGCAAAGTTTGGTCGGAACTATCACATTAAACGCAAGGACTACGAGGGATTTATAGAAAAACACTATAATCCTGATGAGGATGACCAAAGAGGCAGCAAGTAGATATATCTCCCTGTAAGACTCAATGTGCTTGGATGCAATGATCTAAGCTCTTCTTTAGCCACATGTGAAAGCAGCGTGGACAATCTTCAGCATGAACAATTTCTGGAATGAGTTAGAAAAACCTATATTTATCCTGGCACCGATGGAAGACGTGACGGATACCGTACTCAGGCAAATTATTGCCCGCTGCGGTAAACCTGCTGTTTTTTTTACTGAATTTACCAATGTTGAAGGGATGTTCTCAAAAGGGGAAAAGCTTGTCACCCAACGGCTTCGATATATGCAAGAAGAACGGCCTCTCGTTGCCCAAATATGGGGAACTCGTCCTGAAAACTTCTTCAAAGCGGCAAAAAAACTGATCGACATGGGGTTTGACGGCATTGATCTGAATATGGGTTGTCCCGCATCTGGCGTCATGCAAAAAGGTGCCTGTTCGGGACTCATGAATAACAGGCCACTTGCCAAAGAGATTATCGACGCAACAAAAGAAGGTGCCGCGGGTATCATACCCGTAAGCGTCAAAACACGACTTGGTTTTCGGGCAATTGACTTTGGTTGGATTATGTTTGTCCTTGAACAAAAACCGGCTGTACTGACCGTTCATGCGCGTACCGTTTCTGAAATGTCCAAAGTTCCGGCGCATTGGGACAAGCTGAAAACAGTGGTTGACATAAGAAACGCAATGCAAAGTACGACGCTGATTATAGGAAACGGGGATGTGAAATCACTCAGCGATGCGAAACAAAAGGTGGCAGAGACCGGAGCAGACGGAGCTATGATAGGAAGGGGTATTTTTGAGAACCCATACCTCTTTTCAGGAAATATCACATTAAGCGATAAAACACCGGAAGAAAAAATGCACCTTTTGCTTGACCACATGCAGCTTTGGCTGGATACCTGGGGAAATACAAAACACTTTCCGATACTGCGTAAATTTTTTAAGGTGTACGCAAGCGGTTTTCCGGGAGCGCAGGATTTACGAATGCAACTGATGGAAACGCAAACTCCTGAAGAAACAGAACATATTGTTGCATCATTTTTACACTCTCAATCTCTCTCTTCTTGAGCTGCTAACCGTCATACTGTTCATTGTCACGGTCAACTTTCGTTTGAATTGGAGTCACTAAAGCCTATCTTTCTCTACCTGAAAGGGGTATTGAGTATCTCTCGCTCAATGCGTCCAGCAAGGGGCTTAAAACAGCGAGTAAGGATACTTTCTAGCTGGAGAGAAACTGAGTAACCACATAGCCAAATCATGAGAAATCGCTGTGCTATATCTGTTTCTATTTTCATCCTCTACAAATGCTTCTTTCAAAACGATGTTTTCTCCACATGCTTGTAGTTGGGCACTGAGTCTAGGAGCATGGACAGGGTAGAGACGACCTCGTCCTGGCTCTAAAGGACCCTCTTCCTTGAGATAGGGGTTGGTTGGAGAAAATCGGGGAGAAATTTCACAGATAACTGTTCTAAGTTCTCCATCAATCATGGCCTCAAGCCCAATGTGACTGATATATATGGGAGGTGCATCCACATTATTGCATATGTAGAAGGTGAGGGCAGTTGGATTGGGGTTGCCATATCCATGCAGTGCTTTCTGGTCGAGGTAAATATTAAGACTGCGCCTTTGGCTCTGATGATCATCTCTTCGCGGCATCGTTGTGTTCGTAACATAATGCTGAATAAAGCGCAGCAAATAGATTGCTGATGCCCGTGCAGCATATTCTTGATAATTATCGTTTTTGTTCATATCAGCATAGTCACAAACCCCTTTGACCACCAGAGCATGAATGTCAGGGAATCCCCTTAGAGTACGATAGAAAGCAGCAGCTTCCATATCGAGAGCCACAGTCTTACGGTTAAGGAACTTTATCAACCTCGGAAATGGATTATCACTTCGAACAGCCATTCCTGAAGCCATAGGAGCAACGAGGCATCTCGGTTGTTCTGAGTCCTTGAGTTCTTCGCGCTTCAGCTTGAGACGCTTCATTTCAACCACAGGTTCTTTCCAAGCCTCGAAACCTTTCGCATATTGTATAGCTTGTGGAGTAGTGTCATGTGTCTTAGCTTCAGGTATCTGTTCCTTCTGACTGTCCTTATTTATTCTGACTTTTCCCTCTTCATAGTGATAGGCGTATTCAGCAATTACGAGATCTCCAAGACGGACTTTCCTTTTATACCCCGCACAAATTCCTGTCATTGCAGCAAACTGTGGATGAAATTCTTGAAGGAGGGATTTGAAATAGGGACCTGTTTGTATAGGACCGCTGTCTGATAGCCATGTGACAAGAACTCTCAGCGGCTCATTTTGATTGTTTTGGATGGTTGTATAGAGGTACTCATAGTGGTCAAATCCAGTAAAAGCTGTTTCAAACTGAACATTACACCGGATAGAAAACTCTTCGATAACTGCCTTCGCTTCTTCATATAGGGCACATAGAATACAGATATCAAATTGTTGAGTCTTACTTGGCACTTCTCTTATCCTTCTCTTACACGAGAAATCACTCCGAATAGACAATCTCTTATCAAGCAAACTTCGATAGTTCCTTGAAAATACGTTCTTCTTTATAGACCTAACGCACAGGCACAGTAAATATAACGCTGAAATAGGATAGTACTTAATGATATGATGTGTTCGCTGGTGACATATCTACTTGCAACCGAGCGACCATTTGCTATAATACCTCTACAATGAGCAGAACTCTCACCCCCATTGATATTAGCCATCTTCCTGACCTGTTACGCATTGCAGAGGAAGTGAAGGACACAAAAACACCCCATGTTCTCAAGCGTGATAATAAAACCGTGGCAATGTTGATGCCCGTTGGAACAACCGTCAAGCCAGAGAAGAAACCGAAACCAACCAAAGCCGACTATGAAACGTTCTTCTCTGCATTCGGAAGCTGGAAAGATGTGGACACCGAAAAACTGAAGCGCGATATGAGATATACACAGCCAGTACGAGGCCGCGCAACGCATGCGTACGACGGATGTGCAGGGCGTCTTAATCGGCTGCGCCGGTTTCGGCAACCCGTGGATCTTCCGCGAGCCCCGCCAGCCCGACCCCTAGGGCGACCGCAAGGGTCGCCCCTACTCGGTACGACAGAGCCGTTACGTGGTCGCTTCCGAGGCGATAACTTGCCTTGGCCCGGAGGATGTTTGTGTCTCCGGATTGACAAGCGTTGATCCTCAGTGGTATCCTGCTACATGGCAGAGGTTATACAACGCAGAGATGAAGTGGTAAAGGAGAAGAGCACATGGACCCCCGTTCACACCATCCTGATCACCTTCTCAGACAATCATTGCGTCTATCCAACCACGATTACGCCTCTATAGGGGTATACTATGTCACCATCTGTGCAGAGCAGCGCGAACCACTTTTTGACATCCTTGAACTACGGACCATCTTGACAGATACCTGGCATACGCTGCCCAAGCGCTTTCCCACAATCACCTTAGATGCATTCGTCATCATGCCCGACCACATCCACTGCCTCCTGTGGCTTGCCAAAGAAACGCCAAATGCGCCCACACTTGGGAAAGTGATCGGTGCCTACAAATCCCTGACTACCGTTGCCTGGCTGCGTCATATCGAGGCCACTAACAAGAACTCCACTGGTCGTTTCTGGCAGCGGAACTACTACGAGCACATCATCCGTGACAATACAGAGTTAGAAGAGATCCGGCATTACATTCGCAACAATCCTGTGAAGCCCTACAAACCTCGTAGCGAGTGGATGCCATGATGGCAGAGACCAGGGAACAAGCTACGCACCCGTCCGAGTAGGGGCGACCCTTGCGGTCGCCCTAGGGGTGGAGCCGGTGGGGCTCTTGCAAAGGCGTTTCAATTCCTGCATGCCTGTATAGACCTGGCAAGTGACAGGCTCAAAATTGGTGAGTTCAGTATAATAAATGTATCAATATGATATACAGTTGGGAGTGAGGAGGATCATTTATCTATGGACAACATGCAGCCACCTATTACATCGCCTCAGCAGGATCCGGCACAACAATACGTTTATATCGCTACAATACAGCGGTACCGCGTGTCACGACAAGGCAGATCTACACCGCTGCCACAGCCGCCTTCCATGGTCCCAAGGTGGCCGCTACATATTCCCCCGGCAGCAGAGCAGGGCCATACACCCGCGAGATTATTTTATATACGGCCTCTCAATATGCCTCGTTACGCGGCCCGGCAGCATCGTCCACATAAAGCCAGGGAGGAGGAACCGGGGGTCGGTGAAACACTGCTGGGTTGTGGTATGCTGCTTATCGCAGGTATACTTATGCTAATGCTGCTCTATTATCTATCTGCGGCAAGATAGACTTTGCTATACCAAACTCCAGGGCCGTCGTGTCGTATACTATAGAAAAGATAAGAAACTTTCTTAGCAGGCTGGTGGGTAGCGGGCGTAGCTGGCTGTTCGTGATCTGGATTTACCTCAGCGCGGGCTGGCACTTCTGGCCCTGGCGACTGCGGCTCTGGCTAAGACCACCTTTTATTGTGGAAAGTACATATACAGGTATGAAACAAACCCTGCTTTTTATCAGGCATGGGCAAACAACATGGAATGTTGAACACCGGCTCCCCGGGCAGTTGCCGGGGGTGACACTCAATGATACAGGGCGAAAACAAGCCGCCCGTCTCGCGGATGCATTGCATATTCTTCCTATCAGCGCCATCATCAGTAGTCCACTGGAACGAGCACGAGATACAGCCGAAATCATCGCACAGGGACGAGGACTGAGCATTCAACTTGAGCCAGGTTTAATGGACGTCAACGTGGGTCACTGGGCAGGGAAGATTTTCGACGAGCTTGCTAAAAATGACCCCGATTGGAAAGCATTCGTGCGAGACCCCTCGGTAGCGCCGGAGGGCGTCGAGACGTTTCCCCAGGTGCAAGAGCGGGTATTGGCGGCAGTCGAACGCTGGAGGACGCGGGAGCATACCGGCGCGTATATCGCTTTTGTGGCCCATGCTGACATTATTAAGTTGCTGATTGCCCACTATACGGGCCTGGAGGCGGGCCGGGCCGGTACATTGTTTATCGACAATGCCTCGGTCAGCCTGGTTGAACTGGATGGCGACCAGCGGCCCAGGGTCGTCGGCATCGGTTGGAGCCCTCATCCCGGGTGGTTGAAGCCGCCCGAGCCGGAACCGGCAAAGAACGAGCCAGCACCGAGCGAAGAGCAGAAAACGTAGAAAGGCGGCCAGAGGATGTTTGATCCGCGTGACCCATATGAACGCTATTACTGGCACTATGACTCCAGGCGACCGCTTTCTGTGGCACAGATCATTGCGCTGCAAAGTGTCGACGCGGAGACAGCGGCGCTGGTGTGGCTGCTGCTGGAGCAGCGAGCATCGCTCACCGTGGCAGGCCCAACCGACCCGCAGCCAGGCATAGGTAAAACGACGACACTCAACGCGCTGCTCCAGTTCCTGCCAGAAGGGACAGCGCTGGCTTATATGTCGGGTATGTACGAGGATTTCGGGTTCACTCGTATACCTGATATTGATCCTGCTGCGACTTACGCGCTCTGCAACGAGGTGAGCGATCACCTGCCGATCTACATGTGGGGGCGAGTGGCGCGGCGTTATTTGACACTGCCTGCCCAGGGATACCATATTGCTACGAGTGTACATGCCGACACCATTGATGACGTTATCTACATGTACCATCGCGACCTGCGCCTGAGACCCGAAGAGGTGCGCCGCCTGGAGCTGGTTATCAATATCGGGCTGGTCGGGCGCGCGTATCCCATGCGTCGACGCTGGCTTAGCGCACACTTCCTGCGTCCCCAGGCCGACTCCAGGCATCCAGAGAAGATTGAGGCGCTGCCACTCTCGCTGTGGAACGAGTACGATGATACCTTTGAGCACGCTGATCAGTCCATCCTTGATGAACTGGCGGATTGGGCCGGGATGAGCTGCACGGATTTCAATGCTGCTCTCAAGGCACGTATCGATTGCCTGAAAGAGCTGTCACAAGGACGCGGCGTTGATACAGGTCAGATGTATGATGCAATCGACGAATTGCGCAAACGCGGTAAAGATTCCAGGGCATAGAGCATGTGCCTAGTTTTGTTATCTTTAACAGGAGTTAGAAAGGAGGCATCAGATGCCAAATCGCAAACAATTAATGAGCGAAGGGCGCTGGCCACGTATCTGTCATGAACGTTAGTTACAATCGAAGAAGAGGAGCATCAGCAGAATGCTGTTTTCAGTAGCGATGCCCAGCATCCACACGTCTCCGCTGGACATGCCGGGGCGTACCAGGGATACAGGTGGCATGAATGTATACACGCGTGAACTGGCACGCGAACTAGGTCAAAATCAGGTCACAGTCGATATCTTCACACGCTGGACAAACGAACATCAACCACGCATTGTCCGGCTTAGTCCACAGGTGCGGGTTATTCACATCAAAGCCGGGCCACTTGCCCCCATTGACAAACACGATCTCTACGAGTACCTGCCTATCTTTGCGCAGCGTATTGATGAATTCAGGCGCAGTGAGGCAGCGCAGTACGATATACTTCACAGCCATTACTGGCTCTCAGGCGTAGCAGCAATGCAACTTGCGCAGCGCTGGGATATTCCTCACGTGACGATGTTTCACACACTGGGACACCTGAAGCAGCTTGCGCACCCTGGAGAGCCGGAGCCCGCGCTGCGCCTGGAGATGGAAAGGCGGCTGATTGCACACGCTGACCGCATTATCGCCGCCACCGAGGATGAACGTACCCAGATGATACGTCATTGTGGAGCAACGGCAGCGCAGGTGCATGTCATTCCCTGTGGGGTCGATCTCAAGCACTTCATCCCGCAAGACAAACTGTATGCACGCGAGGCGCTCGCTTTAGATCTAAAGCGGCCGGTACTCCTGTTCGTGGGCAGGCTCGATCCCTTCAAAGGGCCGGATATACTGCTGCGCGCGGCAGCTATGATGCGCGAGAAGGTACAAATTGTTATTGTGGGCGGGAAGCTCACCGGGGATAGCGAACTGCGACAATTGCGTGAGCTTGCAGCGGACCTGCACATTGGCCAGCGCGTGAAGTTCCTGGGAGCGCGACCACGCAAGGAAATGCCGGTGATCTACAGTGCTGCAGATGTGACCGTCATACCTTCCTATCACGAGAGCTTCGGGCTGGCCGCGGTTGAATCGCTGGCCTGTGGTACTCCGGTCGTGGCTACGCGCGCGGGTGGGCTGACCACGATTGTTCGTGACGGAAAAACGGGCTACCTGGTGCCGCGCTGTGCCGGATTCTTCGCGGGGCGGCTCGATACGCTTTTGCGCAACCCTGACTTGCTTGCCCACATGCGGTTGCAGGCGCGCGGGTCGGTGTTACAATTCAGTTGGAGAAGTGTTGCAAACCAGGTGCTGGATGTCTACCAGGAGATGGTGAGCGAGACGAGCTGCCTGGTGGCATTGTAGTTGGTATCAGGTGGCGGACGGCTTGCAGGGCGGCCGCAAGGGCCGCCCCTACCATGATACGGATGTGCGCACCCTTATGGGCTAGCGGTTCAATTCGCTCTGGAGGATGTCGGTGAAGTTGGGAGAGCCCCAGCCGGTGGTATAGTCCCAGCCGCGCGTGGCGCGATAGAACAGGTTGTCTCCGCGAGTGATGTCATTGAAGGGGTGGAAACTGCCAGGCTGATTTGCCATGGTGTAGATCTCCGGCACGCTGCCGAAGAGAGTCTTGCCCTGCTGTTTGAGATCCTGGTCGACGAGCAGCATTCCGGCAGCGACGATGGGCGCGGCAGCGCTTGTGCCACCGGCGGCAAGCCAGGCTCCATGATAGTAGATGGCGATATTAGGATAGGCGGCAGCGGCGAGATCGGGAACCTGGCGCAGCCCATTGGGCGCTGAGACGGGGATAAAGGCGGGTGTAAGAATGTTGCCCGAGGAACCATCATAACGTGTTGTGGTTCCAGGACCAACCTGCCAGGTAGGGCGTTTGAAAGCTCTATTCTGGCTCACGCCGCCACCACTGCCCCACTCGTTGTGACACAAGGGGGCGCCATCGTCACCACCCCAGGTATCTTCGCTCGTACGTACATTGCTGTTGTTCACTTGCAAATGAGTGCCGCCGACAGTGATTGCGTAGGGAGCACTGGCCGGGAAGCTGACCTCGGCTATGTTGTGCATCCGCGTGGTAAAGGCGCCACAATCGCCACTACTGATGAAGACCGAGACCCCCATCGCCGCCAGGTTGCGCAGACTTCTATTGATAGCGGCCTGCTGGCTGGTGCTGAACGAATCCTCGCCTGTGCCGTAACTGACACTCAACACCTGAACCTTATGGTCGGCCGCGACACGATTGAACACGTCGACCAGGGCCTGCGCAAAGGATACTTTATCTATCGCGGCCTGATAATCGAAGATCTGGGCTTTGGGAGCCAGGCCGGAGATGAGTTCCAGGTCAAGCGCTGCCTCGCCCTCTCCTGGGCCAGGAGCCAGGTGACCCACGACATCGATATTTTGAATGCTCACAGGAGCGATACCGGCACAGGTATCATAGTTGGTGATATCGCGGGGATCGTAGGCATCTCCGAACTCTGCCACAGCGATCGTCATGCCCTGTCCCTGGAAGCCCTTCTGGTAGAACTGATCGAGCTGGTAGGCAGCAGCGAGTTTCTCGCGTGTCAGGGTTTGTTTGGCGCCATATTTGCTACAATTGCCTGTGAAGGAGGCAGAATGGACCATTAAACCAAAAGGTGGATGAAATTCGGGAAAGGCGAAGTTATCCAATCCAAGCACTTCCAGCACGAGCGCGGCGACAGAGGCAGGCAGTGCCGGCACCCCTTGCTGCATGAAAAACTCGCGATTGGCCAGGGAAAATGCCTGCAGCTTGATGTTCAGGCTGCGTTCGATGGTTGCGACGGTTGCCTGCACCTTGATCGAGGTATGCATTGGATCAATCGAGATGATGGTGTAACCGCTGCGCGTCAACCAGTTTTCTACCACCTGCTGCTGAGCTGTTGAAGGTCCATAGCGCTGCACGATTTGATCTGGCGTAAGGAACTGGTGATATGTTGACGAGCCGGGCGTGTATATAGCAGCCACGTCTCGTTCCATCGCTGCATCGTTGTAGACGAGGTCGAAGACAAGCTGTTTGACCTCATTGCCCGGCAGTGCTTTGCCGGGCGGGAGCTTTCCCGTAGCCACCGGCTGACCGGCAACGGGATGAGCGTTAGACGGCCGGGCCGGAGGAGTCGATGTTGCGCTCGTTGGGTTGCTGGAAGAGCCTCCGAGGGCACAAGCGCTGGCCAGCAGGCCAACCATAACAAGGGTGAGTATTGTATGTATAGGCAGTGGAAGACTTTTTCTATACTTTTGCGTCATGCAATAACCTCCAACTGATAGGGTATGCTTATAAACACATCGGTAGTATACCCTAGATAAAAACGATGCGCAGTGGTAAAAACAATACATGGGTTGTGAAGAAGCTAACAATCGGGAGTTTTTAGGGACAGCAATCTATGGTCATGCCCGTGGTCTGTTCCTTCCTCGTCCTTAAGAAGGAATCCATTTGAGCAAGATTCGCGCTCCAGACGCTGCAAAAAGGCTGGACAATCCCTTTAACGTATGGTATAATTAGCGCAATCATAAACAAACATCCGGGAAGACATGTAAACTTACGAGGTTGATTGTCTATGGACGCCGTTTCATCAACATCACGAGTTACAGTGCCACCGACAGTGGCAGTAGCTCGCAATAATACGTAACATAACACTAGGGACATTCTGCTCTGGTGTTTTTTATTTCTTCCCACTGTCATACGCGCATTTATTGCCGGGCTCATCGATCATTCTTCATTCTTTGGGCCACTACCTGAGGTCACACTGACAAAGGCTATTTTTTTACGAAAGGAGGGAATGAGAGACTCTTCGAGCTTTCGGCGAGAACAACAAATAGACTTCCAGATGCGCGATTACGCAAGCCATCCTTGCATGCGTATAGACGAAGGACACGTGGACGCGGAGTGGTTACTAGAAAATAAGGAGTGTACCGACCGTGAATTCGAGCATGATCAATAAGATCGCAAAAGCCAAGCGCTATGCAGAAGAACCCGAGCGGATTCAATTCACCCGTTTCGAGGCAACGTTTAGAGGCGAGAACGATGTCCACACCACTAATTATGACAATGGTGAATGGAATTGTACCTGCCGCTTCTTCCAGGATTGGGGTGACTGCAGTCATACAATGGCGATGCAGCGAGTTCTGGGTGTGACTATTCCCGCAGCGTATCGTCACGGGATACCTGCTGGACTGGGCACCGGCCCCCTCTTACACTAAACCAGATCTCGCACACTGGCTTCGTAGATCGTACGACTTCAACGAATGCCACTCGATAAAAGAAGAGAAGCACTGAGACCAGAAGATCAAATCAGTGCTTCTCTTCTTTGTATGATGCGAGCTTAGCCACCGATAGCGGGTACGAAATGCAAGATGATGATCACAGAGAACATGACAAGCGCCAGGATAGCTATAGTGATGAGTTCCCTGCGTACATATGAGTAGTGTTGCGCCGTAATGAGGGTAGTTGTCATACGAGGCTGGTTTTTCTGCGCAGCCTGACGGCGCGCGGCCAGGCGCGCGGCCGCGCTTCCCTTAGGGACTGTAGTCACGGCGATGCTGCTTATCTCCTCTGGCTCGGCATCCGTGGCTGTGGTCTGTGGTCGAGGAGCGGTTTTTTTCCTGGGAGTAGCGGCAATAGCGTTTTTAGCGCTGACCTTTTTCACGTCTGCGCTCGTGCTCGGAGTGTCGAGAGTAGCAGCGGTAGAAGCGCCAGCGTCTGCCGCTTCATTACCGTCTTCGGCTTCAGCCTCAGTGGTAACTTCCTTTTCTTCCAGGGTATCCTTTTCCTGGAAGGTCTGACGTACAAGCTCAACGCTCTTCTGGGTCCTCGGTTTATTGCGCTGCGCTGCATTGCGGGCGGAGGCTGATTTTTTAGGCATGATTGCAAACTCCCTAGCCAGCAGTCCTGGAGAGATTGTTCAGGCTGCCGGGCTTATTTTTCAGGATAATGTTATTGGAGCTATTATACACGAAGAAGTCAGGAGAGTCGAGAGATTTGACAATTTTGCCACTCTATGCTAACTTTACTATGGCGAAAGAGGGCAATACACGTAGAGCGCACACAGATGCATTTTAAGGCGACTAGCCCATGATGAGGCTAGTCCTTTTTTCTATAAGACACAGGAAGACCACTATGGCAAGAATAGTCGTCGCAATGAGCGGCGGCGTAGATAGCTCGGTCGCTGCCGCACTACTAAAAGAACAAGGGCACGAGGTCATTGGTATCATGCTCCGTCTCTGGTCGGAGCCCGGCGTTATTGAAGACGACGGTATCGAGCGGGTCGTGCAAAATAAATGCTGTTCACTGGAAGCGGTCGATGATGCCAGGCGGGTGGCGAGGCTGCTCGACATACCGTTTTACCTTGTAAACGTCGAGCAGGAGTTCAAGGACAACGTGGTAGATTTTTTCTACCAGGAGTATGTTGCTGGCCGCACTCCCAACCCATGCCTGGTGTGCAATCGCCATATTCGTTTCACCGTGCTGCTCAACCGTGCACTGGCGCTGGATGCCGATTACCTGGCAACGGGCCACTATGGGCGGGTAGACGACCACCCGATTACGGGTAAGCGCAGGCTGCGGCGCGCGGTTGACCGGGAGAAGGATCAGTCATACGTGTTGCATGTGCTCAACCAGCAACAGCTCGCCCACACCTGTTTCCCGCTAGGGCAATACACGAAGTCAGAGGTGCGAGCGATGGCGGCAGAGCGGGGCATGAGCGTAGCGACGAAGGCGGAGAGCCAGGAGATTTGTTTCGTGGCTCAGAACGACTATCGCGGCTTTATCAATCGCTATGGCACCGCGCTGGCAGAAGGGCACTCCGGACTGGGCGCAACAGCAGGGGCTGGAGGCGTGATTACACTGCCAAAGCCAGGCCCGATTTACAACCAGGACGGAAAGGTGCTGGGTCGCCATCGTGGGCTGGCTTACTATACTATTGGCCAGCGCAAGGGCCTGGGTCTGACCTCGCCGGAGCCGCTACACGTACTCAAGATCGATGCGCAGCAGAACGCGCTCGTTGTAGGGCCAGGGCAGGCCCTGGAGCAGACGAGTTTCACGATTGGCAAGATGCACTACGTGAGCGGCGCAATACCGACTGAGCCGTTCGAGGCAGCGGTACGCGTGCGCTACAAGGCGCTTGAACAGCCTGCGCTGGTAACACCCCTGGAGGGGAATCGAGCGCAGGTGACGCTCTTACACCCACAGCGAGCTATCACACCAGGACAGGGAGCCGTCTTCTACGGTGGTGATAACGGCGAGGAGGTGCTGTGCGGAGGTTTGATTGAGTCAGATACCCAAGTCCCCTGAAGGGGACGGGCTTGCTCCTATCTGTCCAGTCCCCTGTTGTGCGCGTCACAGCAGGAGCCGTTTGAGAGAAGTGCCAAAGATCGCACTCCGGGCTGACCGGCCCAGGCCCGGACCCTGCAACTCTGCTGGTAAACAGGTTTGGTGGGAAGAGCCAGTCCAGCAGAAAGATGGCTATCGGTACCAGCAACGAAAGGAGGCGGCGTTTCCTCCCGCCCCATAGAATGGGGCAGGTCTCCACGCCGCGTTTTTGATGACGGATCAAGCACACATCCGAAATTTCTGCATTATCGCCCATATCGACCACGGCAAGTCGACGCTCGCCGACCGCTTGCTGGAATACACGGGAACGGTCTCCAAACGGGAAATGACCGAGCAGTTGCTCGACCAGATGGATTTAGAGCGTGAGAAGGGCATTACGATCAAGGCACAGGCGGTGCGTATGCGTTATACCGCGCTCAATGGCGAAGTATATGAATTGAATCTGATCGATACGCCAGGCCATGTCGACTTTACCTACGAGGTATCACGCAGCCTGACAGCATGCGAGGGGGCGCTGCTGGTGATCGACGCCTCGCAGGGCATCGAGGCGCAGACGCTTGCCAACCTGTACCTGGCGGTTGAAGCCGACCTGAACATCATTCCTGTGATTAATAAGATCGATCTGCCAAGCGCCGACCCCGAGCGGGTGCTGCAGGAGATCGAGGACGTGATCGGGCTATCGCGGGACGAGGCTATCCTGGCTTCGGCGAAAGAGGGCATCGGCACGCAGGAGATCCTGGAGGCGATCATCAAACATATCCCACCTCCTAAGGGTAATGTTCACCAGCCTTTGCGGGCGCTGGTGTTCGATTCTCACTATGACTCCTACAAGGGCGTAATTGCTTACGTGCGCATTGTTGACGGGCAGTTGCGCGAAGGCGAACGGGTCTCGATGATGGCCGTGGGAAGCAGCACGGAGATACTCGAAGCCGGGTACTTCTCTCCACGTCTCGTCTCCGCAGGCGAACTGACGGCGGGCGAGGTCGGCTATATCGCTACCGGCTTCAAGAACGTCAAGGACTGCCGCGTGGGCGACACAGTGACGGTTCCCAGCGCGCTGGGCAAGGTCGAGGCCCTGCCCGGCTACAAACCCGCTAAACCGATGGTCTTCGCCGGTATCTACCCTGTAGAGGGCAACGACTATCCCCTGCTGCGTGACGCGTTGGATCGCCTGAAACTGAACGATGCCTCGCTTTTCTATGAGCCGGAAACCTCGACCGCGCTGGGGTTTGGCTTCCGCTGCGGTTTCCTGGGGCTGCTGCACATGGAGATCATCCAGGAACGATTGGAGCGCGAGTATAACCTGGATATACTGGCGACGGCTCCAAGTGTGGAGTACTACGTGACCAGGACCGACGGTGAGGTGGTGAAGGTTGACAATCCATCGGATTTCCCTTCGCAGGAGAAGATCGAAAAGATCGAGGAGCCGTGGATGGATATTTCCATCTTCACGCCTACTCGCTACATTGGCACGATTATGGACCTGGTGACGACGCGGCGCGGCACTTTCAAAGAGATGAAGTATATCGAGGCCGAGCGCGTCTTGCTGACCTACAAGATGCCGTTGGCGGAACTAATTGTTGATTTCTACGATCAGCTCAAGTCGCGCACGCAGGGCTACGCCTCGCTCGATTATAGCTTCGGCGGCTACCAGGAGGCGGACCTGGTGAAACTGGATATCCTCGTCAATGGCTACCCGGTAGACGCGCTCTCGCTGGTGCTGCATCACGATAAAGCCTACCAGCAAGGGAGGACGCTGGTGGAGAAGCTGCGCAGGCTGATTCCACGGCAACTCTTCGAGGTACCTGTTCAGGCCGCTATCGGCCCGCGCATCATAGCCCGTGAGACTATTAAAGCGCTGCGCAAGGACGTGCTCGCCAAGTGTTATGGCGGTGATATCACGCGCAAACGCAAGCTGCTGGAGAAACAGAAAGAAGGTAAGAAGCGGATGAAGGTGGTAGGGAACGTGGAAATCCCTCAAGAGGCATTCATGTCAATTCTATCATTGGAGGAATGAGGAAAAGTCCCTGTAATAAATTGTAAGGGCCAGACGATTACATCTGGCCCTCTCTTTTCTCTTTTCTGCACAACTCCCGTATCACGTTAACCGAGTTGACTACATTCAGACGGGGCATGTGAAAAGAAATGCCCCGGAGTACCCTCTGTTTACCCCTGCCAACCTGCGATGCCATCTGTCGCTAGAGCCGTCTACTCGTGTTCATCGTGAGATAGACTCGGCGTGTTTGGTTTTGGTCAGACGCTCAGAGGCTCGGTAAGCCCGCCCACACGGGCTTTACTTGTCAATTTGAAATACGACCCCCATAAGGCGTATTGGTTTCTTCATTGGCATCATAAAGTCTCCTTTCGGAATTACCAATGCAAGGCCTTCGCCTAGTGCCAGGGTCTTTTGGGTTCCCTGGAATTCCCTAGCGGGAATAGTATTTATATACCATAAAATACCCCGAAAGTCAATGCCTGCTGGCCCTTCAAAAAGGGAAGTGTGAGAAAGTTGTCCGCTCGCTTGCTAATAATATCTTCCACGCGGCACCTATACCCTTTGAAGGTTTTTACATGGTACCAGGACCGCGCGGCTCGGTCGCATCTGGAAGGCCAGGCGTGTCAGAAGGGGATTCTGGAAATCCCGGCGGCACTCTACCCGAGGGGAGACCGGTAGCGGATTCGCCTATGATATCACGATCCAGTACTGGCTGATAACCTTCTGTTGCATTTTCACCCTCCGTCATAGTAGCATCCTGCCGATTGGTCGTCTTACCCTTTGCTGCCGCGCTGTCAGGATGGAAGAGGTAGCTGGAAGATGTTGGGTCCAGTGCTCCAATGGGAGCCTGCCTGACCATTTCGGCAAAGTTATCCAGGTCGTGCTGCAGGACCGCTTCGAAGCGATCGCCCGCTCCCAGGTTCTCACCGATGTCGCCGATTACCCCAGCGGGAGGGTCATAACTGATGAAGACGTCCACCAGAGTCTGATCAGGAGAAACTGCTTTGAAGGTTACTCTACCGCTATTCTTCAAACCGTTGGTGGAAACCCAGCCAATTTGCTGGTCCTGGAGCCAGTTCTGGTTGACGGCATCCCATTCGTGCCGGCCGACCACCTCAGCCACCCAGTGGCTGTTCTGGTCATCGTAGTAGGTTACTTCTTTTACGAAGCTCATAAACTTCGGGAAGTCGTTAAAGTGTGTGAACAGTTCGTAGACCTGGTGCACAGGCGCATCGACCGTAACAGATGCATGATGTTCTGCCATATGTCATCCTCTCTTTCTATGTAAACCTGTGTTACTGGTAACACGTATCTAATGGCAAATGGGCTTCCAGTTCTCGTGCGAAACCTATTACTCTAGCAGGGCTTCGCAAAAGGCGCATGGCTCAGCGAAGGCTGGCCGCCTGCGGCGGCACACGAGGGAGAGCAAGAGCGTAGCGCGGCGGGCCGCGCTACGCTCTTGCTCTCCTTTGGGGGTGGGGTGGGGAACACATTGACGGCTTTTGCGAAGCCCTGGGTACTCTATTCCTAACAGGTTGCACAAGCGCTTATAGTATGGAATAGAATATGGTAACGTCTCCTCTTAGCTCGCTATATACTATTTTTGATCCACGCGAGAGTCTATGCGGTAAAAACCACGTGGAGGCGGGTTTACACTAAATAAGATATTATCAGAAGGAACGAGTTATGAGTAAGAAGCGATTACTATTGGTGCTGCTGGTGTTGGCAGTCCTGGCGTTCAGTAGCATTCTACTGGCAGCATGTTCACGCTCTGGCGCACCCAGCGCCAGCACGAGCAGCAAGGGGAACACACCCAGCAGCGGGAACAACGGGAGCGGGGGTAACGAGCCAACGGTACATATGGGTCCCTCGACCTTTGTACAGCCCAACGTCACTGTGCCTAAAGGCTCGAAGCTTAAACTGTTGGACGATGGCGCATACCTGCATATTCTCCAAAATGGCTCATGGGTCAACGGCGCTGCAAAAACAGCGACAGAGCCGGGAGCGCCCACCGTTAATAATTTGCAGGTTAATGGTGGTTCCGTCGAGATCGGGCCATTTACTACGGCAGGGACATTCCACATCTATTGTACCGTTCATCAGAATATGAATTTGATGATCATTGTGAAGTGATGGGCACGAAATGTGATGGGGCAAACGTGAACCAGGCAAGTGCGCATGGTAGCTCTATCACATCCCTTCAGCGTGAGGGGAATAGCAGAGCAGTATCTGGTTGTTTTGATGAGTAGGAATATTGGTAGCTAAATTTGTAGGTTTTGGGCACTTAATATAATATAGGCACAGGTAGAAAGCTCTAAAACAGGGTGCAGGGACGTTGCTCCTAGTGATGTAACAAATCGAGGGAGATCAACGTAGTGATTAGTGAGTCGCATACTCACATAGAGCGCGCGATAGTTTCGTATCTTGCCATCTACATAGATCGTATTGTTGGCGTCATGCTTTCAATCCTTGCATAATGGAGAGGTAAAAACGATGACAACTACACCTCCGGAAGAAACAAAAATTAATCGCGCGCTAGAGTTACTTGGCGGTTCAATTGACCCCGAGATTGCCGAATCGTACTCCTCGTTGGAGGCGCGAATCCTGGCACAGGCGCTAGAAAATGTAGAACTGGCAGAGCGTCGCTTGCGTGAGATTCAAAAGCTGGTGGGGGACCTGGACGAGGTCCTGGTCTAATCCAAAGTGTGAAAGAATGAGCATCCTGTCAAGAGTTGCCCACTTTTCAGGAGCATTGTAATTTATCTCTCACCCGGATTACCGTTGTCACCAGGCTATCCTCGCGTATCGCCAACGCCGCTCCAGCTGGTGCTTGACAGCACTTCCTCTGGCCGTTTCCTTCTCCAGGGATTATAATATCTATATGGCTGCATTAATAACACTCCGCTCGTACCTGATGAGGTACAGAGTCGCCATCATTGGCGGCTTTTTATTTATTATACTGGCTAACGCTGTTGCACTTGTTCTACCCTATATCATTCGCCTGGCGGTAGATAGTCTCCATGCCGGCGTCGATTCAGGGCTCCTGCTGCGCTATGGATTGTTGATCGCCGGTGTGGGCATAATACAGTCCATACTCCAGTTTTATGGGCGCTACCTGCAAGCGGGAGTTTCGCGCCGCATTGAATACGAGTTGCGAGGTGACCTGTTCCGGCACTTCGAGAAGCTGGAACTCGATTACTTCCAGCATAATAAAGTGGGTGACCTGGTAGCTCGAGCCACGAATGATCTGACTGCCGTTCGTGGGCTGCTCGGTCCGGGTATCAGTAATATGATCAATACGATTGTGGCATGCGCTGCGACGATCACATTCATGTTGACCATCGATGTGAAGCTGACGCTGTATGCCGTTTCGGTATTGCCACTGATTACTATTTTCTTTATCGTAGTCAGCCGCCAGATCCAGCACCTCTACAAGTCTGTACAGGATCAATTTGGAGAAGTATCGGCCCAGGCACAGGAGAATTTCTCGGGTATCCGTATCGTCAAGGCCTATACGCAAGAAGACGCCGAGCTAGAAGCGTTTCGCGCCGCCAACCAGGAGTATGTAAAGCGGAGCATCAAGTATGCGAGGATCAATGCACTGCTGTGGCCGTCCATGTTCTTTATCGCCGGCCTTGCCTCCATTATTCTTCTCTGGCGCGGGGGGCTCGATGTTATTGCCGGGCGTATAACCCTGGGTCAGCTTGTGCAGTTCACTGCCTATTTAGCGCAACTCACCTGGCCGATGATCGCTTTCGGCTGGGTTGTGAACCTGTTCCAGCAGGGGGCAGCCTCGATGATGCGTATCAACGAGGTTATGAATCACGAGCCAACGATCGCGAGTCCTGGAAAGACAGTGGATCAACCAGCGCATGAAATACAGATCCAGGGTGCTATCGAGTTTCGTCATGTCTCCTTTGCATATGAGGAACGCGAGATACTACACGATATCAATCTCAAGGTGGAGGCGGGATCATCGCTGGCAATTGTAGGACCGACCGGCTCCGGCAAGTCTACAATGGTCAGCTTGCTACCACGGGTGTTCGATGTTACGAAAGGCCAGGTACTGGTCAATGGAGTTGACATACGTGAGATGCCCCTGACAGCCTTGCGCCGCCAGATCGGCTACGTTGCGCAGGAGACGTTTCTGTTTTCAGTGCCGCTGGCGGAGAACATTGGCTTCGGTGTAGAGGCGATCAGTGAGGGACGCGTGCAGGAAGTGATGCAGGTTGCACAGCTTGCCAAAGATGTGGAGGATTTCCCGGAAGGCATCTCGACGATGATTGGCGAGCGGGGAGTGACCCTCTCCGGGGGACAAAAACAGCGCGCGTCACTTGCGCGCGCCATCGCTAAAGACCCGGCCATCCTTATCCTGGATGACGCGATGGCCAGTGTAGATACACATACCGAGGCAGAGATTCTGAGGCGCCTGCGCAATGTGATGCAGGGGCGCACAACGCTCATTATCTCTCATCGCTGTTCAACGGTGAAGGACCTCGATCATATTATTGTGCTGGATGAAGGGCGTATTGTTGAAGAAGGAACGCATGAATCACTATTGCAGCTGCGCGGCCTCTATGCAGAGATGTACCGGCGGCAACTGATAGGCGAAGAGCTAGAGGAATCAGAAAATGGCGACCTTTTTTCAGGAAGATGATATTCTTGGCAAGGCCTACGACGCACGTATCATGCGCCGCTTGCTGAGATACATGCGTCCATACATACGATTAGTAACAGCGGCGTTGCTACTACTGGCGCTGTTCTCACTGGTCGACCTGGCCGGACCCGCCTTGACCGGCTACGCTATCGATCACTACATTGCTCCCAAAACGCAAAGTTTGAGTCTGACCGAGCGAGGCAATGGGCTGCTGCTCATCACCGGTATCTATCTACTTGTTTTGACCGTGGGGATGGCGCTGCGATACCTGCACGTATTTATTCTGAACGTTATGGGGCAGCGCATCATGTTCGATATGCGTTCGCAGATGTTCGACCACCTGCAGCACCTGTCCCTTGCGTTTTTCGACCATAACCCGGTTGGGCGCTTGATGACGCGCCTGACAAACGATGTCGATTCGCTTAATGAGATGTTCACCTCGGGGGCCATTTCCATTTTGAGTGACGTGCTGACCATTGTGGGTGTGATGGTAGTGCTGCTGGTTATCAACTGGCAGTTGGCGCTGGTGACGTTCGTGGTGCTGCCCCCGCTCTTCTGGATAGCTTCCTATTTCCGCAAGGCAATGCGCGATAACTTCCGCGCCATTCGCGTACGCCTGGCACGCATCAACGCCTACGTCGCCGAAAATATTGCCGGTATGTCTATTGTGCAGTTGTTCAATCGAGAACGGCGCAACTATGAGCGTTTCGATGAGTTGAATCGGGATTACTTGAAAGAGACGATCCGTTCAATCCTGTACTTCATCCTGTTCGGCTCCATCACTAACTTCTTCGGCGCCCTGACGGTGGCATTGATCATCTGGTACGGCGGTGGGCGAGTGCTGACCGGGGCGCTTTCGCTAGGAGCGCTGGTTGCGTACCTGCAATACGTCGATCGCTTTTTCCTGCCAATCCGCGACCTGGCCGAGAAGTACAATATCCTGCAATCGGCAATGGCGAGTTCTGAACGCATCTTCAAGGTCATCGATGAGCCAATTATGATACAGGACCCGCCGGAACCCAGGAAGTTCGACGAGGTGAAGGGCGAAATTGAGTTCCGCGACGTGTGGTTCGCCTATAACCCGGGCGAGTGGGTGCTCAAGGGCATCTCTCTGAGGATCCGGCCTGGCGAGCGAGTGGCGCTGGTGGGGGCAACGGGGGCAGGCAAGACCTCGATCATCAGCTTGATCTCGCGCTTCTACGATGTGCAAAGGGGAGCCATTCTCATCGATGGCATCGACATACGAGAGGCGCGCCAGAAAGAGCTGCGCCGCCACGTCGGAACTGTGTTACAGGACCCTTTCATCTTTTCCGGCACGGTAGCCAGCAATATTCGCTTGCATGACGAGAATATCAGTGATGAGCGCATCCGCGAGGCAGCGGAGTATGTCAATGCAGCCCACTTCATCGAGCAGTTGCCCCACGGCTACGCTGAAGAGGTGCGCGAACGCGGGGCGGGCCTTTCTGTGGGACAGAAACAGTTACTGGCATTTGCCAGGGCTATCGCCTTCAACCCGGAGATCCTGTTGATCCTGGATGAAGCGACTTCCAGCGTGGATACTGAGACGGAGGTTCTGATTCAAGATGCCTTGAACAAGTTGATGACGAATCGCACCTCTATCATCATCGCCCATAGACTCTCGACGATCCGCAATGTCGATCGCATCATCGTGCTGCACAAGGGACGCATCGTGGAGGAGGGCTCTCATGAGGAGCTGCTCACCCGCCACGGTGTGTATCACAGGCTGTACGAATACCAGTATGCGCAATAAGATCAGGCATATGCCTCCGCCAGCAGTAAGCCCTCTTCGTAAATGCGCCGGATTACGTCCTCAATCTCTGGCTCTTGAAATGTGACATCGCGCAAGCGGTAGCGGGCTCCCAGCCACGCGACCAGTTCATGGGCGGGGATGGCGTCGCGACGAAAACTGAGCGCTATCTTCGGGTTGTCGGCGCCGGCCAGGATTACGCCTTCCGGTAGGTCACCCAGGATGGGCAGGCCATTGCCATCGCGCGTAAGTGTAGCGAATTCAGCCGGGTCCAGTACAGCTATCAGCGTGCGCTCACCGCCGAAACGCTCGCGAATGGCGGCCACCGTACCATCGTAGAGTTTGCGGCCATGATCGATAATCAGCATGCGCGGGCAGAGCGCCTCCACATCATCCATGTCGTGGGTGGTCAGCAGGACGGTTACGTTGCGCTCGGAGTTAATCGCCAGCAGAAATTCGCGGATGCGCGCCTTTGCCACCACGTCCAGCCCAATCGTCGGCTCATCCAGGTAAAGCATTTCAGGATCGTGGAGCAGAGCCGCGGCGAGGTCCCCACGCATGCGCTGGCCAAGCGAAAGCTGGCGTACCGGTGTATCAATGAATTCGTCCAGTTCGAGCAAGGCGCGCAGGTGGGCCAGATTGGCGCTGTGGCGTGCTTCCGGCACGCGGTAGAGGTGGCGCAGCAGGCGCAGCGAGTCGATCAAAGGCAGGTCCCACCAGAGCTGCGACCGCTGGCCGAAGACGACTCCAATGCGCGAAGCCAGCTCCCTGCGCTGTTGCACAGGATCGAGCCCTGCAACACGCATGGTCCCGCCGCTCGGAACCAGGATGCCTGTCAGCATTTTAATAGTTGTGCTTTTGCCGGCACCGTTGGGTCCCACCAGGCCGATCATCTCACCGCGTTCCACGCGCAGCGAGAGGTCCTGTACAGCCGACACGACACGTACCTCTGGATCGAAGACGCTGCGCAGACCCCCGATTAGACCCGGCCTGCGACGCACCACGCGAAATGTCTTGCTGAGGCCTTCAGCCTCGATCATGGTCGTCAAGAGATTTCTCCTTTTTGCAGACATTTGGAGATCATGCCTGTCATCCTGAGCGCATGAGCCGAAGCCCTGAGCGTAGCGAAGGGGAAGGATCTCTGCGTCCGGCGTGCCAGATCCTTCGCTGCGCTCAGGATGACACCCAGGACACCTCTCAAGTAATGTCACTCTGAGTGAGCCGCAGCCCTGAGCGCAGCGAAGGGGCAGCGAAGGGCGCTCACGGAAAGCCTTCTCTCCAAATGTCTGTCCTTTTTGGGCGACGGCAAGCGTCGCCCCTACATTTAACTTCCCGTTCCCTGGTAGTGATGTACGCCGAAGCGCCAGATGGCGCCCGCGACCAAAGTGAAGGCCAGTGCCGCCAGCGGGGCGGCGAAAGCCACGACGCCTGGCAGGCCGAACGGCAGGGGACGATCCAGCAGGTAGCAGACGGGAATGTATGCCCCAAATGCCAGCGGGACGACAAAGAGGAAGAAACGCTGTAGGAGCTGGTGATAGATGGTGATTGGGTAGCTCATCATCTCACGGCCGCCATAGGTCAGGCTATTGAATAACTCCGTGGCCTCGACCGTCCAGAAGCACAGTGTAGCGCTCAATAGCAGAATGGATACAAAGATGGCCGCCGCGCTGGTAATACCAAGCAGCAGGATCAGCAGTTTAGCCGGTGTCCAGTGGAAGCCTGGCAGCAGCACGAGACCGAGGACAAAGGCTATGCATCCCTGGGTGAGGCGTCCCAGCCGGCGCAGGCGGAAGTCGCTGCCGATGACCTGGATGAAGGCGCTGACGGGCCGCAGCAGCAGGCGGTCGAACTCGCCCCGGCGGATGGTCATGTCAAATGAGTCGATGCCTGCTCCGATCATTTCGGCCAGCCCAAAACCGAATGACGCGGTGGCGGTGAGCAGAGCTATCTCGCCAATTTTCCAACCGAGAATCGATTTGAAGGAGCCGAAGTAGAAAAACACAACAAAGAACTCCATGGTTGTGACAAAGAGGTAGGTACTGATGTCGACAGCCAGGTTGAATTTGTACTGCGCCTGGGTGCGCAGCTGCATACCGATCAAACGACGGTACAGGTGTAGATCACTCAAGATGTTGCTTAGCATGATGCGGTTCTCCTTTTACCCACCCGCATGGCACCCGCAAGAGATGCTCCCTCGATAAATCGGGGACCTACTCCCATGATACGGTTCTCCTGTTATCCACCCTGGATGACTACGCGCCGGGTTGCGGCGGCGGTCACTGAACGCGCTATAAGTGTCAGTACAACCAACCAGAGGAGCTGGCGAGCCAGATTGAGCCACAAGTCTCCGCCTGAGAGTTTACCCAGGAAGATCTCTGCCGGGACGTTGAGCAGGCCGTTGAAGGGCAACCAATCGGCGATGGCGCGCAGCCAGGGTGGGAAAAACGCTACCACGATATAACCACCACTGAAAAAGAGGGCGATAGCCCCCGCCATGCCGCCTACAGCACGTGCTTCGACCACCCAGAAGGCGATTACGTTGTAGAGGAAGCGATAGGCGATGCCCAACATTGCCCCGAGCAGAAAACTCACCGCGTATATGAGCCAGAGATCTACTTTACCCGGGATGCCGACGCTGAAGAGCAGCATTCCGGAGATATAGGTGGGCAGGCCGCGAAAGAGGAGGTAGTAGAGGTCCCGGCCCAGCTCTCGGCTGAACCAGTACCAGTAGAAATCACAGGGTTTGCTCAGGTCGGAGATGACCTCGCCTGAGCGGATGGTGAGCATCAGGTCATACCAGCCGAAGGTGAGTACGATCATTATCATTGCCTGTGCCAGCCACGTGTAGCGCAGGGTGTCCTGCAAACTATAGCCGGCGGCGACAGGTCGGGCATGGTAGAGCGCGATGACCAGGTAGCTAATGATCGCACCCCAGAAGGCATTGGTAATCAGTCCGGCCAGGTT
>WNGD01003176.1_pt1 | contig 24012 bp, 22 predicted proteins | sample 5400671 | NCBI WGS metagenome assembly WNGD01 (sample SAMN13153369, study PRJNA577476) | soil metagenome | isolation source: 40 cm soil or saprolite under grassland replicate 2 | place: USA:California | collected 2016-06-15
AATCACCATCTCCAACAGGCGTAACTTCATCGGCAAGCTTTATTACCCGCTCTTGCAAATCAGCAAGGCTATTATCACCGGTAACCAGGGAAAGAGCCACATCAAATAAATATTCTAAACCAGGATAATATTCGCTGAGTGCTGTTCTCAATGGTTTTCCCATGCGGATAACATCAGAAATACGGCTATTCGCAGCAGCTACGATAGCGTTAAACAACGCGGCCAAACTCGGATCAAATTCGGTAAGAACTTCACTAATTGGTCTTCCATTCCGTACTTCTTGTGAGGCATACCCTATGAAACGACTATAGTACATTGACGGAATGTTTTGTAAGGATTTGATTGCTTCCCCAATGCCTTTTACCACATCAAGCAGTGCTTCATCTTGACTATGCCAACTTGGACTTATGACAGGTTTTGCGCCTGTGGGAAGTGCTTGGAGTTTACCGAATGGCGCTCCTTGCCAAAACACCGGACGTAGAATAATAGGAATAACTCGCGCTTCTCCTCGGTCATGACGCGCTATTGCTTGCATCATTTCCTTACTATAACAGTAGTCAGAAGCCATAAAATCAGAACTCACAAGCAAAAGAATGATATGAGCAGTATTGAGATGCTTTTGAACTTCTTTTTCCCATTCCGAACCTGGGCTAATATTCGTATCTGACCAAAGGGATATAAGACCTTGCCTCTGTAAGAGACTCAAGTGAGCTTTCAAGCTCTCTAAAAGCGGCGCATCGTTATGAGCATAGCAGCAAAAGATTTCTATGGATGACATGATCTTCACCCTCTTTTTGTTTCAACATTCATCTCTGTATGTTTAGGAGCAACGCTTATTATATGCTTACTCAGCATTCATGACAATGAATGTTTTTTGCAAAGGAAAGGTGTACCAATTTACAACGAGAACACCTGTACGTTTATAATGATGTCCTTATAGATAAACTCAAGCAAACAGTGAAATATCATCTGCTATGACTGCTTTGAAAAAGAGAGGATGCTATGTTCAAAAAAATTCTGCGCTCTTGGGTATTCTGGCTTACTTTCATCGGCATCATAGGTGCGATGGGTGGAATATGGTATCCCATTTTGGGCATTCCATCTGCCTGCTTTCTCATAACTAGCGCGGTGATACAAGGTTATGAAAATGTAAAAGCACAAGAACATATCCAGAAACTCTATGCAGAGGCCATCCAGCAGATAGAGGAAAGCCGTAAAGGGTTGGTACTTTCTATCGAAGAAATGAGGGTACAGACGATGTGGAGTGAACCCCATGTACCACCCCAGTGGCAAAGTCAATATCTCATTTCTTGGGCATATGCGCACTCAAATTCGACGGGTGGGACATAGCCCAAACTCGAATGGAGTCGCTTGGTATTATACACATCTGCAATAAACTGTCCAATGTTGGTTTGTGCCTCCTCAAAGGTCTGGTACTGTTTGAGATACACCTCCTCTTGTTTTAACGTCTTAAAAAAGCTCTCGGCCTTGGCATTGTCGTACGGATTGCCAACCGACGACATACTGAGCTGTGCGTGCACACGGTGCAGCTGCTCGACATAAGCGAGACTGGCATATTGGACACCGCGATCAGAATGGTGAATGAGTCCTGGCCTCACATCACGAGTCGCTAGAGCTTTTCCCAAGGCTCCTAAAGCCAGTTGGGTATCGATGCGCTTGGACAAGTTCCATCCGACACACTTGCGCGAATAGGCGTCGAGCAGGGCAGCCAAGTACACGAAGCTGCTCAACAAGCGAATGTACGTGATGTCAGCCACCCACACCCTATCTGGGGCATCCACTTCTAGGCCTTTCACCAGATTCGGGTAGACCTGAAACGGGTGATGCGAGTCGGTCGTCGGCACAAACTGCCGCTTCAAGTGACACAGCAGCGATTCTTCTCGCATGATGCGTAACACTCGCTTGTGGTTCACGCTCCAGCCAGCTCGCACCAAGCCATGGGTGACACGCCGATAGCCATAGCCAGGAAACTCCAAAATGATCTGCTCAATTGCATCACGTAAGTCCACATCGGGATCAGCTTCCTCGCTTTGGGCTAGCCTGGCATAATACCAGCGTCGATTCACTTGCAAACTATTACAGAGTTGACGGATGGACAACTGTGGCTGCGCCTCTTTCGCTTGCGTAATCACTGCGTGCCGTTGCGCGAGGGAAGTTGTCGCAACGCTTTTTTTAACACAGCGTTCTCCATCGCTAATTGTCCACAAAAGCGTTCTAATTCCGCGACTTTGGCTTCCAGTGCTTGGGTCGGTGTTGGCTCTAGCGGCGCAAACGCGGCCTCTCCTCTGGCATCATATTCCTGTCGCCAGCGTGCCACCATACTTGCTGCTAGCTGGTGCTCTCGACAGACTTGTGCCGGGCGTTTCTCGCCGCTGGCGAGTTGGCGAACAATCATCAGCTTAAATTCGCGACTGTGTGGTCTGCCTCGCATCTTGCATCTCCTTGTTCTGACTTACCTGTGCCCGAAAGGATGCCATTGTCCATATTGAGCAAGTGAGGAAAGAGGAACGTTTTATTACTAAATGGGCAACGAGATTGCTTGTGGGAATTGTCTGGACATTTCACTGGTTTGGCTACGACAGGTATATCAAAAGATGGATAAGAAATCAGCATAGAGAACAGGCATGAGGCTAGGTTCTAATCTTCCCCAACTTGTTTGATACGGATATGTACAATGACCCGTGTGCCAGTTGGATACAAACTTTCACTTGGGAACACTTTCTCTCCTGGATAGAGAGGACAGTAAAATTCCAACTCTACCTCTTTTATGCGACTCGTTACCAGTTGCGGTGTCATGATTGAGGATATGGTGGCTTGAAGCGACGGAATAGTTATAGCATCCTCAAGATTTACGGCTTTAATAATCTTCCAGAGGGTATTAAGCACTCGCTTTGGAATTTGAGCGTCTTCTACTGGATGGATTGACGCTTCTGCATTCACGACAATACCGTGTCGGCCTTTTAATTGCATTTCCTTTCTGTACAAATGCATTATTGAAACATCTCCACTTAAGTGTTATTGTTGAGGCAATAGTAACATATACGTCAAGGAAGCAAACTTATGAGGCTAGACGGTGTAGTATTGTATGGCTTCTCATTGTAGCAACATTTGTATCGGCTAACTTTGATAGATAAACTTACCCAAATCAAATTGCGGATCATTTAATACTGTTTCTGCTCTCCTGCGGTGAGGCAAATGAAGTGTTTCTTCCAACAAGTCTACATAAATGGCTTGCAGGTATGCAATCAGCAAAGAATGAATTGGAAACATCTTTCCGTCATGAACTATCTGACTTCTAAAGCCGTGTATTCTGCCCAATTGAAAGCGATTTACAGCAGCTTGATAATCCAGTTGATAGATATTTGCAAGCGTCTGAACTACTGGCTTTACGTTTGTATCATCTGGCATCCCAAGAACTTCAATAGCGATCCAGATACTTAAAAACCCATCTAGACCTTGTACTAAAGATTTACCATACCACCTCAATGACAATGTAACCCTATTTTGCATATTTTCAGGAAGAGCTTGCAGATTTACTGCTGATTGAGAGAGTAACTGCAACGCAGAGGCTTGAAGATTTGGACGTTGGGTTGAAAAAAGAAAAGTAGGGCTAAAAGCTGTGGTTTTAATGGGAGAGAGCTCAACGATATTCTCAAATACCTTTTCATAAACCATATTCGGGCTATTAAGTGCTGAGAGCAAAGCCTCTGCAACAAGTATGCTGTTTTTTGTTTCAAGCTCTGTTCGTTGGACTCCATCGCATACATACGGAGTTATTAAGATAATCCATCCCCCGATATTCGTTTCTTTTGACTCAAATTTGGAATAATTCGTATTACAAACATGATCTGTTCCGAACTCAAATACATTGCTCGCATCCATGTAGCTGAGAGTGCCATACGTGAAAATAGCCCGTACAACTCCCAAATCAATAGTGTGTGATTGAGTAAAGTCTGTCCGAGCAACCTGCATCATTCTATACCCTGCTATCCAAATACTACTGTTATTGACATCCTTAAACCAACTTGGTGAAATGAGGTTCATTATCGGCGTTTTATCTGCCATGAATATTGCTCTTTCTTTTCTTCAAGCTAACCCTAGCTCTCCTTGTAGTGCTTCCTGCTATTGTACTCGCTGCGCTTGCTTGAATGTGCCATACAGTGGGGGCTTTTTGTGATGAATAGGATATAAATAGCACAGGGCTATTCGATCTCTATAAATGACATTTGGATGTTCCCAACTGATGGGATTTCGCCTGAGTCATAGGTTATGACTCTACCGCGTGTTTTGATATCGAATTTAGAGACAATCGAGGGACGAATAATTCGCGTCTTCCATTCTACAGTCATATCTAATCGGTAACATTCCTGGCCTTCAATAATCAACTCAGGGGGCTGAAATACCAATGATTTAGTTATCTTGTAGGAACAGGCATCATCGACAAAGGCGATGGGGGGTACAGACTGCATAGTCTCATCAATAAGCCTCTGTCTTATCCGCTCGTTAAATGTCCTGAGCAAAAGGTGTTCATTGTTATAGCGAACGAAACTTTCATCGGTGAGGGTACTTGGCTTGAAGATTTCTTTGGATCGCAATATATAAAAATTGTTATGTGAGTTAACATCTGTATTTAGTGAAATATGAAAATCTGCTATCAAATGTGTAGAGGTGTCTAGCTCTTCGGTTGCGGTAAGGAGTTTAAGCCTGCCATCTTGCTCCGCTTGCGCTTCTGCGTCTCGCGTAAAGCTATTGGCAATAAAGTAGCCTGTTTGAGCACGAACAATCTCTACTTTCTTTGAGAAAACAATAATCTCATCCTTATCGACTTTCTTTGTCCAATTCTTACACTCAAAAATGAAGATCGCTTTGTATCCTTTGCCATAATCGATAGTGATATAGATGTCGATTTCATGCTTTACGCCATTGACGACGACGATTTTCTTAGGCTCAATGGTGACGATTGCCTCTTTTGTCGAGGGATTGGTGCCTAAAATATATGCTTCGAGTAACTGGACTGCCTTTTCAAGTGCATCTCCTTTTATCTGTGCTTTGGTACGTGCCATAATGAACTCTTCCAATCATAAAAATTTACAATCCTTCAAAGTTGTGGCTATTATAATCCAATGAGGAATTAGCGTGAAGAGGCGGGTCGCAGAATTAGTTTTTAGTCGGCGTGGAGGCTAAAACGCTAGTTGCAGGTTCTCTGCTTGCAGTCTTATTGGTCTAGGTACTTTGCGGGTTATGTTCTCAATTGGCATGGTGATTACTGCATGCCCGTGCTCTTTAAAAAGCTTGGCTATTGTAGCCATGATTTTCTGATGGCGTTGTGTTCCTGGAACACACAAGACACTACCTGTAGGAAGTTGATTTGCTAATGGCTGGTACTGCGTCTTGAAGGGAAGTAAACTCGCTGGCACTAATGCAATATTATCTAGTCGGGCTTTCTGTAGAGTCCTGGGCGGGTTTCCTATCCTGTAGGATGCGGGTTTCATAGCTCTATCGTAACAAATAACGAAGCTAATAGCAAGCGGTAAATTATCGTCTCATCTGCGTCTATGCTTTTTCCCTCTTGATCGTCTGCTAAATTTAATGCCTATTCCTGACTCACCATAATGAGCCTCTACCCATGAACCATGTCTGCTTTGTTCTCTCCGTCTGTCTGCAAACTCAAGGAGGGCTTGATCGGGAACAGTGGTCATTTCTCCCGCGCTTAACGCTTCGGTTAATCGCTGCTGTACTTTCTCTGGCGGTGTTTGTCCTAAGACGAGAACATACCAGGGCTTATCACTTGGGTCTTCCCATAGTCGCTTAAAGCGATAAGCAGATAAATTAAGGATGCCTGTATATTTTCGTATGGTTTCCTGAACAGCATAGTAGGGAACTGCTGCTTCTTGTTTGGTTTTGAAACGGGACGCAAGATAGTATTGTGGTTTCTCCTGCTCAGTTCGCCTTCCTTGCTCTGGTAGTTTTGGCATAGGTCTAGTGCGATACTACCAAAGAACTAAACGAAAGAGCAAGCTAGCGTTTCTGTGGTGGGTTTCTGCGCTTTTTCAAGGCATTGCGGATCGTCATATCAATGTAGGTCGTTTCCCCTGTTTTGCGCTCGGTCTTGTCATCGCGGTATAAACCGGATTGCAAAAAGAGCTTCCTGGTCAATGCTGCATTATCCCCTGTCCAGTGCAAGAGTTTCATAATCAATACAAAGTCTGCGCGTGATTGGTCGTTGCCAAATGACGCGGTATCCCCTGCGAGCAATTGTTGTAACAGTGGGTCATTGGCTGCTTCCGGCGGTAACTCAGTAAGCGCGTTCACACTTCCTCCCCCCAACCTAGTGTTCTGAATATCTCTTTCCGCTACAGGTGTCGCAAATTGCCTGTAAAGTGCTTCTACTTCTCCTGTTCGGTATTCAATGGTTGTGGGTGTGCCTGCAATGTGATCTGTGGTGATGGTGGTTAATCTATCCTGTCCATAGATTTCAATCTCCTCAGCGTGTAAGCTCCTGATTGGTTTATCAACATAGACTAATCCATGCAGTCCCTTATATGGTGATGCTTCAAAATATGAGTTGACATCTCTTACAATTTGTTCTGCTTTGGGATCGGTGATTGTTCCTGTCCTTCTATCGTAGGAGTTATCAAGATCAATCATCACAAGAGGCGGGGTTATCATAAAGCCCAAACCTGAATAATTGCCGCTTTCCAGTGCTTTTAGAGCCTGGTTAAGTGTTCCCAACTTTTGGGAATTTTCACACTTGCGCGTATTGAATGGTAGTTTGGATTGTACGGGACTTTCTTTTTCTTTCTGTCTTCAATTTCGGAACGCCATACTACCCACTGAGGTAAAGGTTGCAGTTCTGCAAGAATACCAGATTGAAATCGCTCTTTGAGCATGTGAGCGTAGGCGGTAAATCGTTCTCGTCTATTTTCAGGCAGCATAGAACAGTTGACAGTTGCACTATTCTACACTACGCTTATTTCATAAGAAAACAGGGAAGTAAATCATCTCCCTGCTTCAATTAAGGTCGTTGGTTCTATATATTTCTGTAGTTACTCTACTACGTTTATTGTCACATGAGATAAGCGAACTGCCTTATTTGCATATCCAAACTGACTTGCTAGATATTAGTATTGCTTCTCATACGTTAACAATACATATAAGCATAATTTGGGAGGAATATCATGTAGTTCTCTTATTCACCAAGATGGAAGCATTTAGTAATCGCACCGGAATTCCTCTTCACCAACTCGTGAAATTAAACAGCAACGAAAGTCCATACCCTCCGGTACCTGAAGTAGTAAAAGCTCTAAGTGAATTTACAGACTACAATATTTATCCTGATACCAATTCTGCTGCTTTGCGCTCTGCCCTTGCGTCATATACAGAACTTGACCCAAAGTATATTGTGGTCGGTCATGGAAGCAGTGAGCTTATTTACCTGCTTTGGCGTATTTTCCTCTCAGCAGGCGATACTATCATCTGTTGCCCACCTACTTTCTCGTTTTACACGACATGCGCCACCATTTGTAACGCTTCTGGGATTGACGTACCGCGCATTGGATCATATGAATTACATATTGAGGGAATACTGAATGCTCTTCGTCCTTCAACAAAATTGATAGTCCTCTGCTCGCCCAATAATCCGACTGGTAATCTTGTCAGCGAAAAAGATGTATTGACGCTGCTTGAGACTGGCCGCATTGTTGTTGTTGATGAAGCATATGTTGAGTTTTCAGACTATCCACACGGAATAGCGCATCTCGTACCAAAGCATCAAAACCTCGTCGTGCTGCGAACCTTTAGCAAGTGGGCGGGTTTAGCAGGTCTGCGTATTGGATACGGCCTCTGCCCTGAGTGGATCGCACAATACATACGTCGAGCACAGAACCCTTTTGAGGTCAACATGGCCGGACATATCGCCGCTATCCTGACACTCACCAATCTTGACTACGTGCAAAACAATATCCGCCGGATCATCAATGAGCGAGAGAACCTTTTCAAACTGCTTGCAGAGCAACCCTATCTTATACCTATCCCATCCCAGGGAAACTTTATTCTCGCGCATTTGCATGACGAAACAGTACCACTGGAAAAAGTACGCTCAACCGTTGAGTCACATGGAATTTTACTTCGCTACTTCAATTCTCCATTCCTTCGCAACTCTTTGCGCGTGACTATCGGACTGCCACAACATACAGAGAGACTTGCGGAGGCTTTCGCTTCAATAGAAGTATAGGGGATGTTATCTAAAGTCTCGAATAGCCAAGAATGCGCTTTAAATCTGCAATCATGGCGTTTAGATCAAAGCAGATGGTATCTGTGGTTGGTTGTTTCCATCACCACCGGAATCTTTACCACGTATGGTTTTGTGCTGGTCAATAGTGGACCACTGGGTATCTGGACCTGGCCATTGGTCATCGTCGGCCAGTTGTTCGTGTCGCTGGTCTTTGCGGCACTGGCATCACGAATTCCGCTGGCGGGCTATTCATACCAGTGGACATCACGATTAGCAAATCCCAAGATTGGCTGGCTGATTGGCTGGATTTCGTTTATCTTCCTGAATTGTAGATGTTGTGGCAGTTGATTATGCCGTGGCTTCAACAGTATTGCCGAGTCTCTTTCGCTATACTGAATCATCCCAAAATGCCTGGTTGGCTACAGCCATCGTGGTCTTTGTGCAGATGCTGCTCATCATTTTCTCCACTCGCTGGTCGACGCGTGTCAATAACGCTGCAGTCGGTACGGAGATAGTTGGCATCGTGGGGCTAACCTTACTCCTGGTGATAGTAAGTGCTGTGCGGGGGCTACTACAACCCAGTCATCTTTTTAGCACGGGGCAGGCTCCTTCGCCTTGGCTCACACTTGGAACCCTGACCTCATCCGGGCCTTTTATGCTAGCATTTCTGTTGGGGGCTTTCACGATTGTCGGCTTTGAGGCGGCAGCCAATCTCGCCGAGGAGACACAAGATGCTCATCGGGCCGTTCCCACTGCCATGTGGTTTTCAGTGTTCCTGAGTGGTGTCGTGGGTTTTGCGTTCCTTATCGCACTCAACCTGGCTTCGCAGAATATAGCAGCACTGACTTCCTCGGCAACGCCGGTTGCAGACATTGTCACCCAGATGCTGGGCGCAGTGGTAGGTGACATCTTCCTGGTATTCGTCACTTTCTCGATCTTTGCGTGTGGCCTGGTAATCTTTATAACTGTTTCGCGTCTGACCTGGGCCATGTCTCGGGATGAGCGCTTTCCCGGCTATCAATTGTTCAGGCAAGTAAATAAGCAGACAGGCACACCTCTAGCCTCAACATTAGCCTGTGGCATTCTAATCGAAGTAGTGCTGGCTGGCTTTGCCTTGCTGGGCATCCTCGTTCCAGGCCAGAGCAGTACCCTAAGTTACTTATTCAGCGCGGCGACTCTGCTGCCTGCAATCATCTACCTGGCCACGGTCGTGCTTTACATCTATGCGCGACGTAAGTTGCCGGAGACGCACGGATTTAGCCTGGGAGTGTTTGAATGGCCGATCATCATTCTATCGATCATCTGGCTGCTCTTTGAACTCGCTATCTTTCGTGACGCAACGTTATTCGCCGCGCCATGGATTTACTCTCTTGTAATGTTCGGCATTGGACTGATCTACTTCGTATGGCTGCTCATAATGCGGCCCAAAGTGCTACAGACAGCCCCTGTAGAGGATAAAGCTGGTACAGATACAGTAACTTAAAATTAACCACTAGCAAATTGTGCGGTTCCTGTGGTATGTTTATGAATAAGCATGGTATTCCTTCTTTGGAACCTGAAACAGAATAGTTCTTTAGGAAGAAAGAACAGATTTGTATTTTCAGTAGCCTGGGAGGGGAAACCAATGCAGGCGTTGTTCTAGTACAGAGGGGACGGTTCTTGCCAATGATCAAAAAAGCTGAAAGGAAACGTGCTACCTTACTGGCTAATCTGGGCGATCTTAACCGGCCTTTGCGAGTTCGGCCTGTAAACGTTATGGGACATGATTGGTGGGCAATCGATCCCGAAGACACCTGGCCCGGCATGGTCATTGACTTGCGCCGCCTGGGCTTCGAGTCGATTGCATGGGGAGAAGAGGTGCTGGTGCGCGAAGGCCTGCAAGCCTACGACCCACAGATGGGTGATCCAGGTGAGCCAGGAGGATTGAGGCCTTTCCCGATCATCCAACCAACTATCAAAATTCAGAGGGAGCCATATTCGACTAGCCTTCCCGAGGTGGATTATTTGGATGAGTATGACGACGATGATGAGGATGTTGAAGAGGATGAAATCGAGCCTGGTGAAGACTTTCAATACGAGTAACTCACGAAGGTCTTTTTGATAGAAAATAAAGCTAAACTCATGCCCACAAGGGGTATCACTGCCATGATCGAATGACAGTTTTCGTTGATGGTAGTGGTGCCCCTTGTGAGCATTCAGGACCATGCGAGAGGAAATAGTTCGCGAAGAATTTTAGCTGCAAGCTAATTCAGCAATTCCTCATAAAACGGATTGAAATACTCTTCATGCCGTTCAATCACTCCCTCTAGCCCACGGCCTCCCTCTGGCAAGCGTTTGATATCCGCAAACAGGCCCGCCTCCAATCCTTTAAACAATCCAAGCCTATCCATTTCTCGCAGCAGTTCCACAGCTTCACGTAATATCTGGCCTGCCCACCTCGCCACTAAACCACCCTCGCGCCACTCGAACTGTTCACCCAAGTCGCGGGCAGCGTTAAATACATAGAGTGCACTGCGAATAGACAGGAAACGGTCATGCAAGAGTGGAGTGAGGATGGCCTCTGTGGGCATACCTAACAACTGGATGCCCTGACCTGTTAGCACACCAACAAGATTGAAGAAACTATCGAGAACATACCCACGGAAGATGTCACCGCTCATATGTTTGGTAGGAGGCATATACTTTATTGGATATCCTGGGAAAAGATCACGGATTAACTGCGCTGAGGCTATCTCATGCAGGAGGTGATTGGGCGTATCGGGATTGATCTCGAAGGCATGGCCGAGGCCCATTTGCTCCGGCGGGATGCCAGCGATCTGTGCGAAGCGTTCATTGATGAACTGTGAGGCGACAACAGTATGCTCGGCCTCTAGCGCATCAGCAGTAGTGAGATAGTTATCTTCACCTGTATTGATGATGATGCCAGCTGCAGCATTTATACGGCGGGAGAAAAGTTGATCGACGAGCGTGCGTTTCATATTGATATCACGAAAAATGATGCCATATAGAGCGTCATTAAGCATCATATCAAGCCGCTCTAAGGCCCCCATCGCAGCAATTTCAGGCATACAAAGTCCTGAGCAATAGTTGGTGAGCCGTATATAACGTCCTGCCTCTCGACTGGCCTCGTCAAGTGCGGCCCGCATAAGCTTAAAGTTCTCCTGCGTTGCATAAGTGCCGCCAAAACCTTCAGTGGTCGGGCCAAATGGCACGTAATCAAGCAGGCTCTGTGCTGTCGAGCGAATAACGGCAATCGCATCTGCCCCCTGCCGGGCAGCCGCCTGTGCCTGCACAATGTCTTCATAGATATTGCCGGTTGCCACAATGACATAGAGCCAGGGAGTCGGTGGGTTGGCAAGTTCTTCGATCATGGCAGCACGCTCGACGCGTCGCGCAAGAATACGCGCTACCCCTTCTCGCACCAGGCGCAAGACCTCAGCATCAATGGTAGCCATCGACTCATCTTCTGCTCGCACTGCATGCAGTGAAAGCTCACCCCGTCCAATAGCCCCGGCCGTTTCCTGCACACCGAGGCTGTTTTGGATCATGCTAGCAACAAATGGGCGCAGGATACCTCCTGGCAACAATGGCAAGGCGCTATCAACAACACGGTTTGGCAGTGGCACTCCTTCTTCATCTATGCCATCTACACCAATCAAGCGTAATGTCGTGCGCTCGATAGCAAAGGTTGTGTGCGCATTAATATAGTCAATCACAGGCTCAACAATGTGGCGGGCCAGGGCGCGAGCTTCATCGACCAGGAATTGGTCAAGCTTGAGATGGGGCATTGTGAACTCTCTCCTCCGCTCGTTATCCTAGAAATCTATGTGGGATAGAATAGGTCTGTCAGAAGCGCTCATGGATGAGGCTTTGAGAGCAGTATATCATGAATTAAGGAGTTCGCCCAAGGTTTATGATGGCTTGGCAAGAATGCGTTGGTAGAAAGATAGCATCTCATCAACCATCTGTTCTCGCGTAAACTGAGTGAACACCTTGCGCTGAGCAGCGGCACCCAAAGTAGCTCGAAGGGCTGAGTCCTCTAACATTACAAGCAATGCTCTGGCAAGCGCCGACGGGTCTTCTGGCGGCACCAGCAATCCATCAACTGCGTGCGTCACGACTTCTGGTGTGCCGCCAACCTGTGTAGCAACTACGGCTCTCCCCGCCGCCATAGCCTCTAGCAGTGCCATTGGGCACGCCTCCTCACGAGAGGGCAAAACAAAGACATCGAGGAGCCTATTGAGCACCGGGATATCTGTGCGAGCGCCCAGGAAATGAACCGTCTCACCCAGGCCAAGCTGGTTCGCGAAATGCTGTAGATTAGCAGCCTGAGGTCCATCACCGATGATCAGGACAGTCAGCGGTGAGACAACCTGCATTACCTGTTGGACCGCCTGCAACAGTACATCAACCCCCTTTTCAAGTGAAAGCCGGGAGACCGTTCCGATGATTGGCCCAGTACCTGGATTAAGCGCGGCACGTACGCGTTGCTGCGCCTCCAGATCATACTCAAAATGTTCGGAACCAACGCCATTATAGATCACTTCGAGTCGCTCAGTTGGCACTCCAGCGCGCTCGAGAAGACGAGCAACAGCACGCGAAACGGCAATGGTACGTGCAGCAGTCACGTAACTGAGCAGGACATCGCCTGGACGAACGATAATGGTATGAGCTGTGTAGACAATGCCCGGAATACCAACCTCCTCGGCGGCAAAGCTTGCATGCAGGTGAGCTGGATAGAGATGACTATGAACCACGTCTGGTCGCTTCTTCCTCAATAGCGAGACCAGCTTCTGGACTGCTCTTTGATCAAGAGCATATTCATCGCCTGGCCAGGGACGGACCATCTCAATGCATTGTACATCAAAACCACGCCTGGCAAGCTGTTGCGTTAGTGGACCCTGGCGCGGGCAAATCACTTCAACATGAATTCCCAATGCAGCAAGTCCCTGCACAAGATCCAGTAGATGACGTTCAGCACCACCAATAGCAACATTTCCAATGACTTGCACAACCGAAAGCGTCATCTCGTCCCTTTCTAGAAAGCATCTGCCTGCCAGATGACAAAGTCTTGCTCGGGGAATAGCAGCCGCAAGAACGACGAGTCCAGTTCATTCCTAATGAGGTTATTTGCGCGCTCATCAAAGCCATGGAAAAGGAGGTGGGAGAACTCTCGCTCATCTAAAGATGGTACTCTCTCATCCGCTCCTGGCACTTCCACATGTATATTTATTTTCCCGTTGGCCGCCTGAACCACGGCACGGCCAGCACTTGTCGATAGAGAAAGTACACCTTCACTCAATCCCTCCACTTGTACACGTTCACGCCACATCGGCTCCAGGGCGTGCAGCAGTTGGACAAGGTTTATGGCTCTACCCATCAACCCAGATTCAGGTAGAATCTCAAACTCGCCTGGGAGAAATACTGCTCTCAGCGAGGGCGGAAACTGGCCCTGCAGATGTCCATCGTACTTCATTGAAACCGATGTGAGCAACGTTCGTCCAATGTCAAAGCTGTCTGCTTCAATGCCCAGCTCAAGGATCTCTACAGTATTCTCCGTTGCTCGACTTCGAACATAGCCAACAATTCTTTCTTCTGCGTTGTCACGAGCGACAAGAAATCCATTCCGATCTTCGCCTAGCCAGCTTGGTTGCGCGCGCCAGTACTCAGGCGTGCGGATAGTCGTGCCAGTTCGTTCAGCATTCGCTGTCTCATACAGGCGCATAATAGCTGGCAAATCATCGTCCTGGAAAGGCATGATTCTCACAGATCCAAAGATCGAGGGGGGTAGCACGGCTCGCACGAGGTCTTGTTCAATTGGTACCCATCCGTGGCGGCTATATAAGCCAGGCAGATGAGTCCAAAGTAGCGAGTAGTCATATCCTTCCCGAGATAGCTCAGGCAGCATAGCACGCATAAGCTTGCCTGCATAACCCTGTCCACGAGCATCACGGGCTGTGATCACGTTACCAATACCTGCAATGTGCAACTTAGCCCGGCCGATGCGAATCCAGCGATCATAGAGACGTAGATGAGATACCAGCCGGCCATTCTGTTCAACGATCCAGGAGTGTTCTAGGCGATAGCTCGTATCGTTCAAGTAAAACGGCTCAAAGTAGCTGCGCGGGAGTTCGTACTCAGTCAGTAGATTCAGAATCGGCTCAATATCTTCGGATGTACCACGTCGAATAGTCACAGGTACATTGCTGCCAGGACTCATTCTTCTACCTCTCTATTTCAGCCAAAGGATTTTCACGCCCCCAACGCTCGGTGTAACTTTGTGTCGGCCAACCAAGAGCCATACGGTAGACGATCTCGGTCTGTTGTAACATTGTTGTGAAGCTAAATTGGGACAAAGCTCGCTGCTGGCCGGCATTACCCAACTGTTGGCTCCATGCGGGATTCTTAAGCAGTCGCAAAACGGCTTCGCCAAGTGCTACCGAGTCACCTGGAGGAACGAGAAGTCCTTCAATTTCATTTCGAATCTGTTCAGGAAGACCTCCAACAGCACTGGCAACCACAGGAACACCGGCTGTCATTGCCTCCAGAGTAACAACGGGGGTGCCCTCAGTCAGCGAAGGTATCACCAGCACATTAAGCAAACCAATAAGTTCTCGTGTATCCAAGCGAAAACCAAGAAAGTGCAAGTGCTCCTGCACGCCAAGTTGTTCTGCATACGCCTGCAGTTCTTGACGAAGAGGACCATCACCCATGACAAGAAAATGGACTTGTGGCAAGCATTGCAATATGCGAGCTGCTGCCTCTAGAAAGTACTTCACTCCCTTTTCAGGTTGCAACCGCGCAACAAGACCCACGAGAGGCCCTTTTCGTAACTCAACAGGCAGAATCTGCTGTATTCCGGTAGGAAAGTCTGGTGTTGTGCTTAATGCATTCATGATGACAGAGACACGATCATAAGGCACTCCATCTTGCTCAATCAAGCGATGCCGAATCCCTTTTGATACAGCGATAATATGCTTCGCTCGATGATAGAGCCAGCGACTGCACCAGCATGCATATCTAGACCTCCACTTAGCTTCACTGTGCTCAGTGAGCACAAGTGGTATACCTGTACCGAATGTAGCGCAGGCAGAGGCGACTGCACTGGCATACATATGGGCATGCACCAGATCGAATCGGCTTTGACGTATAAGTCTTGCAAGCTTCCATGCAAATTCGGGACTCAGGCGACGCTTCACTAGATGATGAAGGAGCGGTCGAACGGTTACTCCTGCCTGTTCAGCGATAGGTGCAAGTGCTCCTTCTCTTGAGCAGGCAAGTGTGACTCTATACCCCTGCTGTGCAAGTGCCGAAGCTAAACTGACTACATGCCGCTCGGCTCCTCCAACATTGAGAGAGTCGGCAACGAGCAGGAGGTTTATGGAATGGTTCGACTGGTACGGAGGTTCAATTGGCATCAGCTTTTCCGCCTAGCTTCATGTCCATGGTTTACCCTCGCCTTTGGTGTTTTAATCTTTCGCTTCGCACGTCGCGGTTGTTGAGGTTCATGTATGGCAGATTGCCAATGTTCAAAGGCATTTTTGCAGAAGATTTGTTCGCGTAATTCTTTACGGCCTGGGCTACCTTCACGCGCAATGTGACCGTTTGTCACTGAAACCTCGAAGAGCCCTCGTTGAGGGTAAAGGTACTCCTCCTGGTAACGCTCAGGAGTGCATGGCCAAAAAACGTCTGATCCATAGCAGAGCATGGTTTGGGGGAGACTATCGATCGCTAGCTGCCAACTAATCAGTTGCCAATCATCAGGTGGGCCAAACGAGAGATCAGCTTTCAACTGCCATTTCGCAGGGTCACTCCCGTAAATATTGATTTCCATGTCCAGGACTGCAATGCATTCATCGACCCATGGCCAGCCCAGGTGGGCAAGCTGCGCCTTCAGTTCCGGTACCCGACGAATTCCCTCATAAAACGCTGGCCGGCAGAAACTCCCTTGTTGGCCATCTATGAAGATACCAACGTGAAACACAACATACATCCCAAGTTGAGCGATTTCTTGATAGAGGGGGATAATTTGCGGATCGTTGGGATACCATTGTGCCGGAATCATCTTGACGCCGCGCAGACCGAGTTCATGATAGCAACGTCGTACCTCTTCAACCATAAGATCAACCGCATGTTTGAAGGACCCACTTGCCAAACCAGGAGCAGGATTTAACACACAGAAGCCGAGTAGCCGCTCAGGAGCAGCACTGCAAATATCAGCGCAATAGTCGTTGTGGTTGCGAATGTCATCGAGATGCTCATCGGTCAGTTCCCAAGAGTAAACATTGAGTAGGGGAGCAAAAACGAAGGCTTTGTCCACATCACATGTATCCAGGCAAGCCTCAATTTCCTCGGTAGTCTCCCCAGTTTCCGAACCAGACAAATGGGTATGCGCATCAAGAATTTTCATATTTACCTCTTTGCATTTAATTTATGCCAAACCATGCTCTATGCACTACACGTTTTCAAATGCAAAAAGTCTACAGAAAAATGGAAAAACTCAGGAATTGGAGGCTGATTTGTTTGCGGATATAAAGCGCTAGCGGAGGAATGACTCCTGTGGCTCACCGGTTGTATCCGTTACCTTTTGATCTTTTTTGCGTATCCTATGCACAATCCACCGTAGGGTCCCTTGCTCTTTATGCGTCAACCACCAGACTGTCCCTGCAGCGAGCAGGATAAGCATTGGCTCGATGGGAGCACGGAAACGTGGAATGCCGTAGTAGATTAGGCATTGGGCAATGGTGATCAGAATCATGAAATAGATGAACAGTAGTTCACGCCAACGATGCAGTGTTACCTCGAAGCCAAGTGCGGCCAGTACGAAGACATAAATTGGAAAGGTCCTCATCAAGTGCAAGACTAATTGTGTTGATCTTTGGTGCGGAAAGCGAACTGTGGGGAGGTCTGCCTCGTAGATCTCTGGACGCCACATGTTGATAAAGTGTAACTCCAGTAAGCGTGGCATGAGACTCCAATGGTTCCGTATCCAATGTATTGCCACGTTTTCAAAAGCCGCTTCACGTGCGACCTCACATGGTGCATCGCATGTGTGCAGGGGGTAGAGACGTGCTGCGGCTGGATTTGATTCGAGAGGATTAATCCAAGTCCCAAGGGGCCCACCTGGATAAGCAGGAATTGTCAGGATCTTATCGTTGTATGCACCAAGCGACACCGTTCCGTAGCCGATCGCAACAGGAATGAATGTGTGTGACACAAGATAATTGCGTACTGTCCAGGGAGCAATAATTACGAGTGCAAGGAGCGTGGTTGCTAGCGCTCCTTTAGCTGTCACACGCCATGGCAGGAGCTTTTGCCAGGCCATGATGATGGCCCAAATAATAAATAAACCAATCACTATCATCCCGTTTGGCCGCACGAGCGAGAGCAGGCCAAGCAAAATGCCACATATGAACCATAATCGCCAATTCATTTGAGGCGTGCGCTGCAAGCGAAATAGTCCATAGCAAACAGCAAAAAGAAGAAATATGTAGAGTGATTCTGTGTAGAGCCAGCCATCGTAAATATACAATCCGGGATAAATCGCTGCTATTACGCCAGCCAGGATGCCGATACGCCAGCCAAATAAATCCCTTGCAAACAGATAGATTAAGACACATGTTCCTGAGCCGATTACACTCAAAAAGAGGCGTGCAAAATAGTCACTTGGACCGAAGATGGTAGTGAGACCGGCGAGGATGAATGGCCAGAGTGGCGCGCGAAATACTGTCGTAATGTAGGATTCCAGGCAGAAGCAGTGCTCCTTGAGGAGATTAAACCCGATACCCTGATAAAAAGCTGAGTCGTGCAACGGGTGATAGTTATGGGCTACAGTGTTGTTATAGATCACGCGCACAAGCAAGGCGAAACAAAAAATACTAATTGCAGGAAGCCATGGTTTCACACGTTGCATAGGCAATAAATATTCCTGTTTTTGAATCCAGTTTGTGATAAGTCTAAACATCAGAGACGAATCATACCTATCCAGGTAACAGAGCGCTTTCGACTTGAACATTTTTGCCATATCCTGCTATAATGAAATTACTATAATGAAAAATATGACTTGAGTGATCTTCGTGACTGCCCTGTTGTAGTCAAAACCAAGGAGGAAAGTTCGATGCAGGAGGACGATCAGCAGAAGCTGCAACCCGAACCTATGCTTACTGATGAAAGTATTGTTTTGCAGCCTGACCTCTTTACTGGCGCTCCAACAATTATCACGGAGCCAGCGGACCCGTTCGAGACTCCTTTCCCGCCACTGGTGCGCACAAGCCCGCTTACTGATCAATCCAGTCTGGCCGCATGTTTCATACCTTATCAACAGGATTTGAAGCTGCGAGGCAAATCTGACTATACCGTGACCTGCTTCCTCTCGGATCTCAAGATGTTTAGTGACTATGTAGGTCGCGATACGCCCGTTGGGCGTATTACAAAAGAGCAACTTACTGACTGGCTCATGAGGTTGAAATTTGGTTCAAAAGGGCGGACACCCGCCCCCAAAACCATGGCCCGTCGCGTCACTTTCCTGAAAAATTTCTTCGCCTGGTTGGCTCGCGAGGGAGTCATTCGCGAAGATCCTTCCACTAGCCTCGTATTGGAACGGCCCTTGCCTCCATTACCACAACTTCTGTTTGAAGACGAGGTGCAACGCCTGCTTGAGGCTTCAACGCAAGACCCTCGCTGTCACTGCCTTGTCTATCTGGTATTGCACGCCGGATTGAAAAAAGAAGAAGTGATGGGACTGAGACTGGAACATATCGATCTTTCCAATCCACAGGTTCCCATGCTTACTGTCCACTTCCCTGCATCGACAGGTAAACAGCACCGGGAGAGACGCCTTGCCCTTCCACCCGAATTTACAACTATCCTGAAACAATACATGGCTAAGTATCGTCCTACAAATGAACTGTTTGCCTGCACAGACCGCAACCTGAACTATATTCTGGCTAGAGCCGTGAAAGCAGCTGGTATCAAGAAGCGCGTCACCTTGCAATTGCTGCGCGATACTTTTGCTGTAGAGCAACTCAGATCAGGAGTGCCTCCAGAGGTATTGCGCGAAAAACTTGGCCTGTCTGACGAGGCATGGTTGGAATCACGTGAAAAATATCGCAGATTGGCTTTCCCGAAATAAACTTTCCGGGTGACCGCGAGGGTCGACCGCTGCAATACTACCTCGGTGGCACCATTATAAACGGAGTTGCTTTTTGCTTCAACCTGTTGTTCAAGAGAACAGCATTAAGGATTATGGCACCGATAGCAAGTGGCCCAAGACAAAACAGGCCAAGGCCAAAAGTAAAAATTATTCCTATAATGAGAATAGGCCAATATAGAAGAATGCTACAGATAAGAAGTATGACGCCTACTGTGGTTTCTCCTGCCATGAGCCAGCCTACACCATATATGCCAAGGAATAGCGAGAGTAGTACCTCGACAATGACCGGAGTGTTATTAGTGGTTCTGGCGGGGTTAACTATATTGACATTGATAACGGGGGGCTGGTACATCGGGGGGGCATTGTACGGCGAGCCATAGCCATAACCTTGCTGTGGCGGCCTGTATTCTTGTAATGGAGGTGGCGGATAGCCTTGATAGGGAGCGTAGCCCTGTCTATATTCTGCTATTGGTGGTACATCAACATAGCCTCCTGAATATGGGCCAAAATTAGTGGTAGGTTTAGGCTTGCTTGATGCCGCCGAGGTGACTGTCCCGCAATTTGGGCAAATAGCAATGTTATCCGGGATCTCTTTCCCGCATCGTTCGCAAGTCATCATCCAAAACTCCAATTGGGGTCGGCAGATCTCACCCCATCTAGTGGACTTTCCTACTATAGTTAGGATAGCACATATCGTCAATCCTCGTGGGGCTGAGGCTTGCCCAATTAATATGATTGCAGGCCCATTTCATAGATCTGCTGCTTGTATATTCCAGCCATTCGTGCTACTACTGATCTCTATTGTGCCCACCTGGGCTGTTTGCAGTACCTGCCATGATCCATTAACAAATTGTGACGGCAGAATCGTTGATGCTAAGCTTGCCTTGCGTAGCTTTGGACTTAATGCGGCAGGTGTTATCACAATCAATGAAGGATGCGCTGCCTGTAAAACATTACTCAGCTCTTTTGGAAAGTCTTTACCAACCTCACCGACCACCTGTACAATGTCTGCCCTGAGATAGCTGGGGTCGATTCTAGATAGTAGTCCGTTGAGCGCATATGGGCTGAGAGCAGCGGCACCCAGGAGCAGCATACTGAAATGCGGGGCAACAAGTCGCACTATTAGCGCATTGTCCAGTTCTTCATGGCTCCCTTTATGGAGGAATGATGGCGGCCAGAGCACCTGTAGCATATCCTGTGTTCCCAGGGGAATCGACGTACCTTCTCGCACATGCGAGTAGGGTAGTCTGCGTTCGCTAATGGTGCGCCTCCAGAGCGCATAGCCAGCTCCAGGATGCAGCATGCCAGCATCGAGCACTTCACCCACCTGGTAGCGACTGATAACATCTTGCGACCCAACAAGATGATCTTGCCTGGGTATTGTCAGTAGCACTGCATCGATTGAACGTTGCCAGAAAGGGAGCCGGCTATCCAACTCTTGAGCCAGCGATGCCGCATCAAGTCCTCCATCGATCAGTACGGTCTTATCGTCAACTGTATGGATGAGTATGGCTTCACCTTGCGCTGGCTTCCCTGCTGGACCAACATTCAGCAAGGTGACCGTCATTTGCTCATTGGCCGGAGCTGCTGCTACTGTTGCTCCCGCTGCCAGAATCACGACGACAGCCGCAGCATATTGCAATAATGGCCTTATTCGTGGTGAAACGAGTATGGGAGTAGCGTTTACCTTGTGTGACTGTTCCTGTTTAGATGGGAGTGCAGGTGGAGCGGTTGCTTCATATAGCAGTCGTCGCTCAGGCCATTTGCGCAGAGCAATAGCGATCAGCAAGAGCAGGATACCGTAGTAGCCCCAGGCCAGACGTATATCTAGATTGCTCACACTGAGAAATGCTGCTGGAAGTGAGCCACACCTTGAGGCGATATTACCAACATACCAGAGCAGAGGCCAGGTGATCCAACCACAAAATATGCCCAGCGGTATGGAGATAGCTCCTGCCACACAAAGCAGTATTCCCAACACAAGTAATACACCTAATAGGGGAACCGTCAGCACATTTGTTACAGGCGCAATAAGCGAAATCTGGTGAAATGTGAAAGCAAAGATGGGCAGTGTTGCAGTCTGGGCCGCCAAGGTAACGGCGATTGTCTCAGAAATAGGATGAAGGAAAGAAATTCGTTCAAGAGGGCGAAACAAACGCAGAAACAGTGGTGTGAGCGCGACAATACCCAGCGTGCCCAGCATAGATAACTGAAAGCCAGTATCCCACAAAACGTAAACATCAGACATACTCATTACAAGTGCCGCTAATGCCAGCGAGGTATAAATGTTGTAAATCCGCCCAAAGCGCGGCGCTATTACCAGGAGTATGCCCATGATCCCGGCGCGTAAGGCTGCTGGTCCTCCACCGCTGAGGAAGGTGTAGCCGAGAATGCTCAGGATTACTAGCGATGTTGCTGACCAGCGCCGCCAATTCCCCTCACGCTTTTGAGCAGGTAGCAGAGGTTTTCCCTGGCTACTTCGCCTTTTATAGAACCATCGCGTGCTGCCAGCCACAAGTCCAGCAAGGATCGTGACTTTGAAACCGGAAGGGGCTATCAGGTGGGCCGTGCCAGTTACTTGAAATGCTGGAATCAGGGGCTTAAGAGCTGGTGTACGAAGGCTTAGCAAAATGGCGACTAGCAGCGCTGCCATCGGTTGGGGGAGCGATTGCGTGATAACGCTTGCCAGCGATAAACGCAGGTGATAGAGCGCTGCAATGATAGGGTTGCCTCCTGACCCGATTACGATTAAGCGTGGAAAGATCATACTCGCTAATACTTCAGGAGAATGCTGTTCAAAGGGAGGCTGAATTTTGCCCTGTATTTCTACATTGTCCCCATAGTTCGGTCCGTACGGATTGTCGATGGATGCCCCTTGTATTTGTACTTCGAGCTGTCCATGTACGTCCTGCCAGGATGATCCCGCGTTGGTGCTGATACTGCTGACCGCTATCAGCAATAGCCTGCTTCGGTCTAGTAGTTTGGGTTCGTCTGCAATCTCCCCACGCAGTTCGACTTTGCCTGGGCCGCTGAAGGCGCTTATAGCCTTGGGATCATCGGCAAGTGAAGTTGTTGTGTAGCGCAAGGCCCCCAGCAACAACCAGAGCATCACGAGCGAGACGAGCATTCCCCTGCTGTTGCGCCAGAGCAAGATTACACATATCAAGGCCAGAGCAGCGCCAATCAGTAAGGCAATGGAGGGCAAGGGTAGCCAGGATTCGAGTAGAATACCTGCCATCCATGCCACCGCTATCACGACCAGCATAAGCCCACGCAAATCTGGCAGTACTTTGATATGCTTAATCACATGATGTTCCTAATTTAGATAGTCACAAGGTCCTTAATTTTGTCATATATGGACTTGCTGACGACCTGTTGTAGTTGATCGGTAGACGTGTAAGGCCCATGTTGTAAGCGGTAATTGACGATGTTTTGTGCCGTTGTGCTGCTGATGTGCAGGCTCTGGCGCATTTCATCGGCGCTTGCAGTATTGATATTGACCAGCTGACCCGTTGTAGCGCTGCCACTTGCCCCAGGCCCAGGAACTCCTCCTACATAGGTCGGCGGAGTTTCTCCTTTAGCCAGGACATAGACTTCCTCTCCGTCGTTTAATTGAGCGGCCAGGTTAAGCGCGACGAGATTTGCATTCGGCAGGGCGCCTCCTGCTGCCTGCAACAACTGGTAGACCCGCGCTCCAGAGGGCAACGTGTACACGCCTGGATGTTTTACTGCACCCACCACATAAACATGGATATCCGCGCCTGTAGTTGTAGAGCTACCTGTGCTCGCACTGCTATTTGAGGAGGTTCCCCTAAAATTTTGCTGGCTGATCCCTGGAACCGAGGTTGTTGACGCGGGTGTATGCCAGATGAAATAGAGCGCGACAGCAAGAGCAAGAGTAATGATGAAAGCGATAATACGCGTGGATTTTCTCTTGAGTGGTTTTAAAAGGGAACCAGCGGTAACAGGCTCAGGAGCAGCGTTGAAAGCAGGTTGTGGTGCAGTCTGTTGTTGAGAGAGGGGTTGTTGCTGTGCCTGTGCGGATTGTGCACTGATATCGCTAGATTGTGGATTTGGTATCATTTCCGGGTCCCTCCTACGTATACTCATCAATGGCAAGCATAGCGGCCAGAAGGACAATTGTCAAGGAATTGCAACTGGTCATTACCCATAAGTCCGCCATAGATCCTTCGCTGCGCTCAGGATGACACAACCCCGGCTGCCATCCTGAGCGCAGCGAAGGATCTGTAGTGCCCATTCGTCCAGCAGACCCGACTCACGTAGCCTTGGGGACTTAGGCGTAATCACCAGATTGCAAGCAGAGTTGACGATTGTGCTATAATTTGGGCAGAGTCCCCGTAGCTCAGAGGATAGAGCGCCGGCCTCCGGAGCCGGGAGCGCAGGTTCGAGTCCTGTCGGGGACGCTTCCACCAGCGCAGGTAACACTGATAATATTCAGGAGGATAGATGCGACTTGACACCCCTGAAAATGCAGCAGCGTTTTCTCCTCCTATCAATCGACAAGCGTACTACCGGCAAGAATATCGACGCTTAAAGGTACACTGGCAAGAAAGCCTTCACATCTACCGGAACCTGATTGATCGCA
>WNGD01001708.1_pt1 | contig 24001 bp, 22 predicted proteins | sample 5400671 | NCBI WGS metagenome assembly WNGD01 (sample SAMN13153369, study PRJNA577476) | soil metagenome | isolation source: 40 cm soil or saprolite under grassland replicate 2 | place: USA:California | collected 2016-06-15
CCCGTGACTCGATATTGACCTGGTTGAGGAGGCGCTTCGAGTACAGCCGGAAGTTGCTGGTCGCGTCGTGGATCGGAAGGCCGCCCAGCCAGTGCAGCGAAAGCCCGGCGCCGCGTGACATGGTGCGCTTGAGAAGGGGGCCGCCAACCTGGTGCCCGCCCCGCATGTAGCGCGATCCGGCGACGACGTCCGCGCCACCCCGGGCAAGCGCGTACATGGGATCGATGTCGGTTGGGTCGTCCGACCCATCGCCCATGGTGATCAGGACGAAGGGGCCGCGTGCGGCGCGCAGACCGGACTTCATGGCGTTCAGCACCCCGCGGCCCAGCGTGTTCTTGTGCAGGCGCAGCTGGGGCAGCTCGGCCTGCAGGCGCTGGACTACCGGCACGGTCGTGTCTTCGTCGAAGTCGTGGACGACGAGGACCTCGAGCGGCCTGGTCTTGGTGTGCTCGACGACGCCGCGCAGCGTCGGGACAACGTTCTCGCCCTCGTTGTAGACGGGTATCACGACGCTGAGCGCCGGCGTCTCGTCGCTCACGTGCCTAGATGCGGCCGGCCTCGATCTCGTCGCGGATCCAAGGGATCACCTCGTCGAGGACGTCCTCGAGCGGGGTCGTGGCCTCGAAGCCGAGTACCTCTCGTGCCTTGCGGACGTCCGGCACGCGCATCTGCACGTCGTGCTCATACGGCGGATCCGAGACGACGCGCAGCGGCCGGTCCTTACCATGGACCTTCCGCCACACGATCTCCGCGAGCTCGTGAACCGTGGTCGAGCGGGCGGTCGACAGGTTGAAATCCTCGTTGAGCGCCCGCTCGGACTCCATGGCGAGGCGGATCCCGCGCGCAAGGTCGCCGCCGTACGTGTAGTGCCTCACCTGGCTTCCGTCGCCGAGGATGTGGAGCGGGTCCTGGCCTTTCAACACCTTCTGGACGAGGTCCGGCACGACGTGGCTCATAGCGAGCTTGACATTGCCACTGCTCACGTCGCTGTCCCGCAACGCTCGGCGCTCCCCGATGCCCACACAGTTGAAGGGGCGCAGGATCGTGAAAGGCAGCGAGTACTGCTCATACGCGCCACGCGCGAAGTACTCGGTGGCGAGCTTCTGGAAGCCATATGTCGACCGAGGGGGAGGGCTGGTCAGCTGAGCGCCCTCCGGTGTGGGGAAGACCGACGCCGATTCGAAGACCATGCTGCTCGAGAGCACGGTGATCTTCTGCAGGCGGCCGTTGCGAAACGCGTTCACGCCCGCGTCGAAGGTTGCGGCGCTGATCCGTTCGTTCTCCGCCAGCAGGTCGTACGCAAACTCGTGGAAATACGAGATGCCGCCGATCATCGCGGCGCCGGCCACAATGTGGTCGCAATCCATCGCGAGCTGGCTCAGGAGCCTGGCGTCCTTAGCGTCGCCCTCGACGAGCCGGTATCGCGGGTCGTTGTCGAAGGTCCGCGACACGCGGCCGTACTTGCTGAAGTTGTCCACCCCGACGACCTCATGGCCGGCGTCGAGCAGCTCGGCGACGAGGTAGCCACAGATAAAACCCGCGGCGCCGGTGACGAGGACCTTCATGCGTCGTCGCCAGGCCTGGCTTTGCCAGGCCGTCTAACCCGCGTTGTTGCGCGTCTCCATGCGTGGCCGCGGGACACCTTAAGTCAGACCGTTCCTCAAACGAAAAGGAGAGCAGCAGCCCGCAGCGCTGCGATGAGAGGGAACGTCGCGTTCCCTCTCATAACCGTATTGGTCCGGTGACGCCCCAGATGTCGACGACCTCGCGGGCGTCGAGCTCGAGGTCGCGGTACGCGCGGTGCGGCGCGCCGACCACGATCACGTCCGACTCGCGCAGGACCCTGTCCAGCGCCTGGAAGGTCGGGTCGGCGATGTATGGATCGGTGCAGAGCACGTTGGCTCCCTTGAACTGGGCCAGCTTGCGCAGCTTGTAGCTCAGGGATGCGCGGGGGTCGTCGGACTCGCCCTTGAACGCCATGCCGAGGATGCCGACGGTCCGCCCGAGAAGCGGCTTGCGTGAGTTCAGCGTGTCGACGATGTAGCCCGGAAGGCCCTCGTTGACCTGCATCGCCGCCTGGCCCATCGGGAAGTGGTCCGCCGTGAAAGCGGAGAGCTGCATCGTGTCCTTCAACAGGCAAGGGCCTGCGGCGAAGCCAGGCCCAGGTAGATCCTGCGCCCGCGGGTAGTCCTGTCGAATGGCATTGAACACGCGGTTGTAGTCGAGCCCCGACCGGCTGACGATCTGGAAGAACTGGTTGGCGATCGCAAACTTCATGTAGCGCCAGGTGTTGGTGAGGAGCTTGGCCACCTCCGACTCGAGCGGCGTCGTGCGGACGACGGAAACGCCCATCCGCTCGAACAGCGCCTTCGCCTTTGCAAAGGCCGCGTCGGAGTTCACCCCGACGAGCTGTGGCAGGGTGCGCAGCTCCTCGAGCGCGTGACCCTCCGCGATTCGTTCCGGACAGAAAGCCACCTCCGCGTCGATGCCCGCCGCGCGCAAGCGCCGCTCCACCGTCTCCGTCGTGCCGGGATAAACCGTGGAGCGGAGGACGAAGAGCGAGCCGCTCTGCACGTGAGGCGTGAGATCGTCGAGGACGCGCTCGAAGATCCGGACCGACGGATTCATGAACTCGTCGATCGGCGTGCCGATGACCAGGATGATCGTCTTCGTGCGCCGCAGCATGGCCGGATCCGGCGACAGCTCGAGGCGGCCGGTCGGAAGCAGCGTGGTCAGCAAGGCCTCGGCGCCCGTCTCGCGGAAGGGCACTCGTCCGGCCTTGACCTGGTCAATCTTCTCCTGGTCGATGTCGTTGATGCCCACCCGGTAGCCGCATTCGGCGAGCGACAAGGCGAGCGGCAGGCCGACATGGCCGCAGCCGCCGACGATCACGAGATCAAGGTCGTTCATGGCGGGCAAATTATGCTTCCTCGTGCTCATGAACTCACCCCGGAAGGGCTCGAGTCGCCCGACCGTGCTGCTGGACATGAGACCCCTGCAGGGTCCAAGCGGTGGCCGCGGCGTCGGCGCCTATGCTCGGGGACTACTCGGAGGCCTCATCCGTGCGGGCTTTGATTCGCACATGGCTCTCCTTCTTGACGTCGCGTTTGACGAGCCGCCTCTGCCGCCCGGCGCCTACAGGCTCGCGGGGTGCAGGCGCCGCAGCCATGGCCATCTGGCTGCTTACGAGGATGCGGTCGCCCTGACCGCCGACATCCAGCGCATCGACCCGGACGTCTACCACGCCATCGATTTCCACCTGCCGGGCCGGAGCCCACGTCCCATGGTGGTGACTCTGCACGACCTGATCCCCTGGGCGTGGGGGGGTCCTCGGATGCGCGGCGAGAGGTTGCGTTACATGGCGGCGTTTCGCCTGCTGCGCCGGGCCGACGCCGTGATCGCAGTGTCGAAAGCCACGGCCGAGGATGCAGTGCGGTTGCGGGTGGCGGCGCGGCAGCTGGTTCGCGTCATCAGCGAAGCGGCCGACACGCTGTTCGCGCCGAGGGAGGGCGCCGCGGAACGGGTGCGCAGCATGTGCGGTGTCGACGGCCCTTACCTTCTGTTCGTCGGCGCGCTGGACGCTCGCAAGGATCCGGCGGCGCTGCTCGACGCGTGGAATGCGGCGCGCTCCTCGCTCCCGGGCGTGCAGCTCGTCCTCGTGGGCGACCCGGGGCGGCAGGCGCCGCCGAACATGCCAGGCGCCGTCCTGGTCGGGCGTGTCGACGACGAATCGCTCGCCGACCTCTACTCGGCCGCCGGCTGTCTGGTCTTCCCCAGCCGGTATGAGGGATTCGGCCTGCCGTGCCTGGAAGCGATGGCATGCGGGTGCCCGGTGGCGGCGTTCCGCAACTCGAGCCTGCCCGAGGTCGTGGACGAGGCCGGCATGCTCGTCGAGGATGGCAATGGGAACGCGCTGGGCATCGCGGCGGCGGCGATGGTCGGGCAGCGCGAACGCTGGAGCCGAGCAGGGCTGCAGCGCTCGCGCAAGTTCAGCTGGGACAAGACCGCCCAAGAGACCATCGCGGTCTACGAATCGCTGATCGAGGCATAATCGGCGCGCCATGAGCAAAGTCGCCGTGATCGGCGCGGGGTATGTGGGGTTGACGACGGCTGCTTGTCTGGCCGACCTCGGCAATCAGGTCGCGGTGGTCGACATCGACCAGGAGAAGATCGCCCTTCTCCGACGCAATCAGGTGCCGTTCTACGAACCAGGCATCCAGGAGCTGGTCGAACGCAACGCCAAGGCGAGGCGCCTCGCCTTCACAACCTCGTACGCGGACGCGGTGCCGGGGGCGGAGTACGCGATCATCGCCGTGAGCACGCCGGAGGGCGAGGGCGGCGAGGCCGACCTTTCCTACGTCGAGGCGGCGGCGAGCTCGATCGCTGACGCGATGGACGGACCGCTGGTCGTGATCAACAAGTCCACGGTGCCCCCGCTCACCGGCGACATGGTGTCGGCGGTGCTCAAGCGGCGCAACAGCGAGTTCGCGGCGGCGGTCGTCTCCAACCCCGAGTTCCTGCGCGAAGGGTCAGCCATCCAGGACTTCATGCACCCGGACCGCGTCGTTGTCGGCAGCCACGATCGTGAGGCCGCCGAGAAGGTCGCGACGCTGTACGCGCCGCTCGAGGCGCCGATCCTGATCACCCCCAACATCTACACCGCGGAGATGGTGAAGTACGCGTCGAACGCGTTTCTCGCGACGCGCATCTCATTCATCAACGAGATCGCGCGGATCAGCGAGCGTGTCGGCGCCGACGCGAAGCTCGTCGCGGAGGGCATGGGTCTGGACAAGAGAATCGGTCCGAGCTATCTGGACGTAGGGCTTGGATGGGGTGGCTCATGTTTCCCCAAAGATGTTGCAGCCCTTACAGCGTTTGCTGAAAACTTCAATTACCACCCCCAGCTGCTTCACGCGGTGATGGACATCAACCGCGACCAGCGGATGCTCGTGATCGACAAGCTTCGCGAGTGTCTCGAAGAGCTGCCGGGGAAGGTCATCGGCCTGCTCGGCCTTGCCTTCAAGCCCAACACCGACGACATGCGCGAGGCGCCGAGCGTCGACATCGCCAAGGTTCTGCTCGCGGCCGGCGCTGAGGTGCGCGCCTACGACCCGGCCGCGATGGAGCGCTCCCGCACGCTCTTGCCCGATGTCGAGTATCTGAAGGACGCGTACCAGGTCGCGTCCGGCGGGGACGCGCTCGTCCTGGTGACGGAATGGAACGAGTTCCGGCAACTCGACATGGCCCGGGTCAGGCAGCTCATGCGGCGGCCGGTGATCGTCGACGGCCGCAACATCTACGATCCAGCGGTGATGCGAAGTCTGGGCTTCACCTACCGCGGCGTTGGCCGCGAATAAACCTCGTGCCGTAGTCTCCGGCGGGGCCGGATTCATCGGCTCACACCTCTGCGAGGCTCTGCTCGACCGCGGCTGCCGTGTGCTTGCGCTCGACAACTTCATCACCGGCTCGGCGGACAACCTGAAGGCGCTGCGGTCGAACCCCGACTTCGAGTTTCGCCAGATGGACATCAACCACGGCATCTTCATCGGTGGGGACGTTCGCTACGCGCTGCACTTCGCATCTCCCGCCTCGCCACCGCAGTACGACTCGAATCCGATCCACACCCTGAAGGTCGGCACGGTCGGGACGATGAACATGCTCGGCCTCGCGCGGGCAAAGAGCGCGACGTTTCTGCTCGCGTCGACCTCTGAGGTGTACGGTGACCCGCTCGTCCATCCGCAGCCGGAGTCCTACTGGGGCAACGTCAATCCCATCGGCCCGCGCGGTTGCTACGACGAGGCCAAACGCTGCGCCGAGGCTTTCGCGATGGCCTACCGCCGCACACACAAGGTCGACACCCGGATCGTGCGCATCTTCAACACGCACGGGCCGCGGATGCAGGTGTCCGACGGTCGCGCGGTCCCGAACTTCATGGCCCAGGCGATTCGAGGCGAGCCGCTGACCGTCTACGGCGATGGATCGCAGACCCGCAGCCTTTGTTATGTCTCCGACCTGGTGCGGGGGATCCTGGCGGCGCTGGACAATGGCGACGAGCTGCCGGTGAACCTGGGCAACCCGGAGGAGGTGACGGTGCTCGAGCTCGCGGAGACGATCATCCGGCTGGCCGGCTCGAAGAGCCGGATCGACCACCGCGACCTCCCCGTGGACGATCCGAAGCAGCGCCGGCCCGACATCGCCCACGCGAAGGAGCTTTTGGGCTGGCAGCCGGAGGTTGGACTGGAAGACGGGCTGGGCCGAACTCTTGAATACTTTCGTTCAGTCCTATGACGACTCCAGAGGAAATGAAGCGCTACGTCCGCGACGTTCCCGACTACCCGCAGAAGGGGATCATCTTCCGCGATATCACGCCGCTCCTTGGCGAGAAGAAGATCTTTGCCGAGGTCGTCGAGATGATGTCGAGGCCCTGGGCCGCCAACCCGCCTGACCTGGTGGCTGCGATCGAAGCGCGAGGGTTCATCCCGGGCTCGGCGATCGCGGTCAAGCTTGGCGCCGGTTTCGTGCCGATTCGCAAGACCGGCAAGCTTCCCTGGACGACAGTGATGGAGTCTTACGATCTGGAGTACGGGACAGACTCGCTCGAGGTCCACTCCGACGCCGTCCAGCCCGGCCAGTCAGTCTTGATCGTGGATGATGTTCTTGCCACGGGCGGGACCGCGTCAGCGGCTGTGCGATTGATGCGCAAGCTTGGCGCGGCCGTGGTGGGTGTGCAGGTCTTGATCGAGCTCGGCTACCTCCAGGGGCGCCAGCGCCTGCAGGACGTGAAGCTGGTCAGCGAGATCGTGTATTAGGAGTCCGATTTGAAGGTAAGTTCCAGGGGAAACGACGTCAAAGACCTGAACCTTGCAGCGCAGGGCCAGGACTTGATCGACTGGGCCGCGCGCGAGATGCCCGTCCTCAGCCTGATCCGCCAGCGGTTCACCGCCGAGCAGCCGTTGAAGGGCCTGCGCCTCTCGGCGTGTCTTCACGTCACGAGCGAGACGGCAAACCTGATGCTGACGCTGAAGGCAGGCGGCGCGGACATCGCGCTGTGCGCGTCCAATCCGCTCTCGACCAACGACGCCGTCGCGGCTGCGCTTGCTTCGCATCACGCGATCAAGACGTATGCGATCCGAGGCGAGGACAACGACACGTACTACCAGCACATCGAAGCCGCGCTCGATCATCGGCCGCAGGTGACGATGGATGACGGCGCCGACCTTGTGTCAGTCCTCCACAAGTCGAGGCGCGACCAGCTGCCGGAGGTGATGGGCGGCACCGAGGAGACGACGACCGGCGTGGTCCGTCTGCGCGCGATGGCGGAGCACAAAGTCCTCGCTTATCCGATCGTCGCTGTGAACGAGGCGGACACCAAGCACATGTTTGACAACCGCTACGGCACCGGCCAGTCGACGATCGACGGAATCATCCGGGCGACCAACGTGCTCCTGGCGGGCAAGACGTTTGTCATCGCCGGCTACGGGTGGGTCGGCCGTGGGCTCGCGTCCAGGGCGAAAGGCCACGGCGCTGACGTCGTCATCACGGAGGTCGACTCGGTGAAGGCGCTCGAGGCGGCGATGGATGGCTTCCGCGTCATGACCATGGACGACGCGGCACGTGAGGGCGACATCTTCGTCACCGTGACCGGTGACGTGAATGTGCTGGACCGCAGGCACTTCGATGCCATGAAGGACGGCGCAATCCTTGCCAACTCGGGGCACTTCAACTCGGAGATCAACCTGAAGGCGCTGGACGAGATCGCCACCGGTGTGCGGCAGGTGAGGCCGTCTGTCCAGGAGTACCGCGTCGGTGACGGCCGGCGGCTGTTCCTCCTCGGCGAAGGCCGCCTGATCAACCTCGCCGCCGCGGAGGGCCACCCTGCCGCCGTCATGGACATGAGCTTCGCGAACCAGTCGCTGTGCGCGGAGTACATCGCCAAGAATGCCAGCCAGCTCGAACGAAAGGTCTACGACGTGCCGGCGGACATCGACGCCGAGGTCGCACGGCTGAAACTGCATGCGATGGGGATCAAGATCGACGCACTGACCGACGAACAGCGCCGCTATCTTTCCTCCTGGGAGGAAGGCACCTAGCTGCCAATGTTTGGACCCGCTCGGCGCACTTGGGTGCTGGGCGGGGGCGGTGCGCGCGGTGCGGCTCAGGTCGGCGTGCTGCAAGCGCTCTTCGAGGCCAACCTCGAAGCGCCGATAGCGATCGTCGGCACGAGCGTGGGCGCCTTGAACGGCGCCTCGATCGCGGCCTACCCCTCTCTGGCCGGAACGATGATGCTTCGCGAGGTCTGGATGTCCCGGCCGGCGCTGAGCGTGTTTCAAGCCCACCCGCTCGGTTTGCTCGTCTCTGGCATCCGGCGCGACACGCTGAGCGCCTTCCCTCAACAGAATGTCAGGCGGCTCATCGACCGGGCGCAGGCTCTTTCGGGCGTCTCGACGTTCGAGCAGCTGCGCGTTCCCTTGGCAGTGGTCGCCACCGACCTCAACGCAGGCAAGCCCACTGTATTCCGGTCCGGTGATCTGACGCCCGCACTCCTCGCCTCGACCGCAATCCCTGGCGTATTTCCGATGGTGCGCATCAACGGGCGGGATCACCTCGACGGCGGTGTGGTCGCGAACACTCCGCTGAACATCGCGGTCGACGACGGCGCCAAGGAGATCCTTGCGATCAGCCTGATGGCGGGCGGAGAGCGCGAGCAGGCTCCCGCCGGCTTCGGGGAGCTGATCGCCCGCACGCTGCAGCTGGCCCTGCATCACCAGATGCTCAGCGACTACGAACGGCTGCGCCAGCGATGCAGGATCGTGGTTTTCTGCCCGGTGACCACCCCGACCGCGACGTGGGAGATGAAGCGCGAGCACCTCGAATCGGTGATGGAATCGTCGAGGGCGGCGATGGCGCAGCTTCTCCACGCACGCGGCTCCAAGCTGTTCCGGCATTCGGGTATCCACTACCTGCACCTGGGTTAGCATTCGCGCCGTCCCAGAGGTTTGAACCTGGCGCTTGGGGTGGGCTGACCAGCAGCTGGCCTTGCCGGCGTGGGAGATACAAAGGAGGACCCGCAATGTCGTCGCTGTTCACGTCCGAGTCAGTCACCGAAGGCCATCCCGACAAGCTGGCCGACCAGATCTCCGACGCCATCCTCGACGCGATCCTGGCCAAAGATCCGCTGGCTCGCGTCGCGTGCGAGGCGATCGTCACCACCGGCCTTGTGATCGTGGTGGGGGAGATCACCACGGATTGCTACGTCGACATTCCACGCATCATCCGGCAGACGGTGCGCGACGTGGGGTACACCCGCGCGAAGTACGGCTTTGACGCCGAGACCTGCGGTGTCGTCAGCAGCATCGACGAGCAGTCGTCCGATATCGCGCAGGGCGTGGACGTCGGCGGCGCCGGCGACTCGGGGATGGTGTTCGGCTTCGCGTGCGACGAGACGCCCGAGCTGATGCCACTGCCGATCACGCTCGCGCACCGCCTCGCGCACAAGCTTGCCGACGTTCGGCGCAACAAGACGCTGACTTACCTGCGCCCCGACGGAAAGGTCCAGGTGACCGTGCGTTACTCCGACGACGGCAAGCCGGAGGGCGTCGACAACGTCGTCGTCTCGACCCAACACCACGACGAGGTCGACGCCGACCAGCTGCGCAGCGACATCACGCAACATGTGATCGACGCGGTCATTCCGAGCCAGATGCGCAACCGATCGCTGCGCTCCTTCATCAATCCGACTGGGCGCTTCGTGATCGGTGGGCCGGTCGCGGACGCAGGACTCACCGGACGCAAGGTGATGGTCGACACGTACGGCGGTTATGCCCGCCACGGGGGTGGCTGCTTTTCCGGCAAGGACCCGACGAAGGTGGACCGCGCGGGCGCGTACGGCGCGCGTTATGTCGCCAAGAACATCGTCGCCGCGGGCCTGGCAACCAAATGCGAGATCCAGGTCTCCTACGCCATAGGCGTGGTCAAGCCGGTCGCGGTTCGGGTTGACACGTTCGGCACCGGCAAAGTGCCCGACGCGGCGATCGCCGCCGCGGTGGCCAGGCTCTTTGACCTGAGCCCGCTCGGCATCATCAAGGAGCTGAACTTGCGGCGCCCCCTTTACCGGCAGACCGCGGCTTACGGCCACTTCGGCCGGACCGACATCGACGCGCCGTGGGAGTCGACCGCGCGGGCGGCTGAGCTGGCGGAAGAGCTCTCCCAGCCGGCTTGAGTCCGAAAACAGTCGCCGTCATTCCAGCCGGAGGCGCGGGGACGCGCCTGTGGCCACGCTCGCGCAGTGCGCGGCCCAAGCATGTGCTGCCTCTAGGCGATCGCGGCCGGCCGCTGCTTCGGGCCACCTACGACCGGGCGCGCGCGGTGGCCGATGAGGTCTTCGTCCTGACGGAGGTCAGGCAGCGCGAGATCATCGCGGGCGTCCTGCCCGAGGTGGACGCCTCGCACCTCATCCTCGAGCCCTCCGCGCGTGGCACGACAAACGCCTATGGGCTGGCGGCGCTCACGCTCAGCGAGAGGTTCCCAGACGCGGTGATGATCGCCCTGCCCGCGGACCATGTGGTGCACGGTGCCGCCCTGGTGGCGAAGGCAGTCCGGACCGCGGTGGCGGCCGCCGCGGCCAGCGACAACCTCGTGACGGTGGGCCTCAAGCCCACGTTTCCCTCGACGGGGCTCGGCTACATCCACGCCCCCGGACGCGTGTCGCGAGGGACGTTGCGTGTCAAGCGCTTCATCGAAAAGCCCAACGCCGCCAGCGCCAGACGTTTTGTGCGCGAGGGTGGCTACTTCTGGAACCTGGCCTGGTTTTCGTGGCGCCTCTCCACTCTGCTCGGCGAGCTGGGCCGTCACGCTCCGCGACACCTCGCCGGCCTGCGCAACGTCGTGGCCGCGCGCAAAGCGGGCGACGAGCAGGCCGCGGCTGAGCTCTACAGTCGACTCCGAGTCGAGGTCATCGACCGCTCGGTGATGGAGAAGACTGATCGATTGCTCCTCGTGCCCGCGACGTTTGATTGGGCCGACATCGGCAACTGGGCCGAGCTCGGCGACCGGGTGCACGCCGACGCGCGTGGCAACTCCGTGGACGGAGAGGCCCTGCTCATCGATACCACCGGCAGCCTGGTATTCGGCGACCGCCGCCTCATCGCGACGATCGGCCTCGAGGACGTGATCATCGTCGACACCGAAGACGCGCTGTTGGTCTGCCGGCGCGATCGCGCGCAGGACGTGCGCAAGGTCGTCGACGCTCTCAAGCGGGCTCGAAAGACCCGTTACCTTTAGGCCAATGGCCCAGCAGATCAAGTTCGGGACCGACGGCTGGCGCGGGATCATCGCCGACGACTTCACGTTCGGCAACGTGCGGCGTGTAGCCCAGGCGACGGCCCAGTACATGAAGACGAGGTCGACAGAGCCCATCGCGATCGTTGGCTACGACTGCAGGTTCGCATCCGAAGATTTCGCGCAGGCGGTATCCGACGTGTTCGCGAGCAACGGCATCAAAACATTGGTGTTCGACCGCCCGTCCCCGACCCAGGTCGCGTCATGGACCGTGATCGACCGCAAGGCAACGGGAGCCGTGGCGATCACCGCCAGCCATAACCCTTACCAGTTCAACGGCTACAAGTACAAGACTGAGACCGGCAGCGCTGTGCCGACGGAGGTGATCGCCGAGCTGGAGCGCAACATCAACGCGCTCGACGATGTGCCGGCTCCCGATCACAGGGTCGCCATCGGGTTGGTGAGCTCCTACGATCCCAGGCCGGCGTACTACGCGCAGATCGCGCGCATGGTCGACCTCGACGCCATCAAGGACGCCGGACTGCGCATCGTGCACGAGTGCATGTACGGCTCCGGCTACGCCTACATCGCCGAAATGATCGGGGGCGGGCGCACGGCGGTGACCGAGCTGCACAACCAGCGCAACCCGCTCTTCGGCGGTCTGAACCCCGAGCCGATCCCGCCGAATATCGACTCCACGGTGGCGTTCATGAAGGTCGGCGGTCAGGACCTCTGCATCTGCACCGACGGCGACGCCGACCGCGTCGGCATCATCGACGAGACGGGCCGCTTCATCAACCAGCTGCAGGTCTTCGCGCTGCTCATGCTCTACCTGTTCGAGACGCGCGGCCAGCGAGGCCCCGTCGTCAAGACGGTGAACATGACCGCCATGGTCGACAAGCTGGGCGCCGAGTTCGGAGAGCGCGTTTACGAGGTCGCCGTCGGGTTCAAGAATGTAGCGCCGAAGATGATGGAGACAAACGCGCTGCTTGGAGGGGAGGAGTCGGGCGGATTCGCGGTCCGCGGCCACATCCCCGAGCGCGATGGGATTCTGATCGGCCTCTTGTTCGCCGACATGATCGTGAAGACAGGCAAGCCGGTCTCTCAGATCCTGGCCGGCCTCGAGCAGCGAGTTGGGCCCCACGCGTACGCCCGGCACGATATTCACCTGCCGCGCGAGACGTATGAGACGGATCGCAAACGAATCCTCGAGACCCTCGAGCACAACGAGCCGAGCGAGGTCGCCGGCGTAGCGGTGCAGCGCGTGCGCTCCGACGACGGGTTCAAGTTTTACCTCGCGGATGGCAGCTGGGTTCTGCTCCGCGCGAGTGGCACGGAGGCGTTGATCCGGATCTACTCCGAAGCCGCTGACGGCGAGGCCGTCGAAGCCAGGCTTCGCGCCCTAGAGGACATCGTCGCCATCAGGCAGCACGCCGCCCCTCCGGCGCTGCGCGCCACCTCCCCATAGATGGGGAGGAGTTCTGAGTTCGGTCGGGTCGAGAGCCACAAAGTCAAGAAACCCTGGGGCTACGAGCTTCGCTGGGCGATGACTGACCGCTACCTGGGCAAGATCCTGCACGTCAACAAAGGCGAGGCGCTTTCTCTCCAGTTCCACGAGCGCAAGGACGAGTACCAGTACGTGATGCACGGTAGCGTCGACATCGAACTGGGTGACGCAGGCGGCGAGCTGACCACGCGGCGGATGAGCGCCGGCGACACGCTCCACATCACCCCGGGCACCCGGCACCGCCTGACCGCGATCGAGGACACCGACATCTTCGAGGTCTCGACGCCTGAAATCGATGACGTTGTGCGCTTGGAAGACAGGTACGGGCGCGTCTAGAATGCCCGACTAAACATGAAGCTACCTCCGGTCCTCGCAGAGAAGGCCTTCCCGGCGGACGGGGCGAGCAAGTCAGAGCGCGATCGAAGCTTCCTGATCTTCGCGAGCGTGGTGCTCGTGGCGATCGGGCTCGGCTTCAAGTCGGAGCTGCTCGGACCGGGGCAGGTTTGGGCCCTGGCGCTCGGCCTCGTGGTGATCGCCGCCCCGGCCTTGCTCGGCTACCTGCGGGGGACGGCGGAGTTTCCCCGCATCGAGCACTACATCCCGGTGGCGCTCGGCGCCATCACGCTGGCGGGCCTGTCGCTGTTTCCCGACGTCCAGCTGTGGAAGTACGCGACCGTGACCGCGCTCTTCGGCACCGGTTTTGTGATCGCGGCGCGCCTCGACTACCTGCGCCTGCGCGACCAGGAAAAGCGTGGCCACATCGTCCTGCAGGAAGTCATGCTCGTGGTGGTCGTCTTCGGCGCGTACCTCGTCATAGTTACATTGCACTTCAACCCGATCCTGCAGCTGCTGTGGATTTTCACGATCACGTTCCTCGCCTCGTACCGAAGCTTCCGGATCAACGGCGTGTCCATCACGCCGAGGCGAGCATTCACGTTCGCGCTTTTCGTCGGGCAGGTCGTCACGTTCCTGGCGTGGGCGATCACGGCGCTGTCTCTGTACCTGGTCGTTTACGAAGGCACATTCGCCGTGATGCTGCTCTTCGCCTGGTACATCAACCGCGGCCTGGTCCGGCATACCGTGGAGGACACCTTCTCGCGCAACGTCGTCCTCGAGTACGGCGCGTTCGCCGTCGTCCTCATCTACCTGTTCGTCGCGAGCTACCAGCCCGGCCGCTAAGAGGGAAACTCGTCCCCATTCATGGGGAAGTACCCCGCCCTCAGGGGTCCCCGCGGAGTCGAAGACTCCGTGGGGTAAAAAGGCGGGGGATGGGGCTTACATCCCCAGGTAGGCTTTCTGCACCTCTTCTGACGCCAACAGCTGCTGGCCGGAGCCGTGCTGAACGATACTGCCGGTCTCCAGTACGTATCCACGATGCGCGACCTCGAGCGCCTTGTGCGCGTTCTGCTCGACCAGTAGGACCGTAGTGCCCTGGGAGTTGATCTCGCGGACGATCGTGAAGATCGTCTCGACGAGAATCGGCGCGAGGCCCAACGACGGTTCGTCGAGCAATAGGACCTTGGGTCTCGACATCAACGAGCGGCCCATGGCAAGCATCTGCTGCTCGCCCCCGGACAGCGTGCCCGAGATCTGCGACCTGCGTTCCTGGAGGCGCGGAAACAGCGTAAACACCCGCTCCATGTCGGACGCGATGCCGGCTTTGTCGTTCCGCGTGTACGCGCCCATGACCAGGTTGTCGAGCACGCTCATGCGCGGGAACAGCCGCCTGCCTTCGGGCGACTGGCCGATCCCCAGTCCGACGATCTGCGACGGCCGCGTATGGGTGATGTCCTTGCCGTCGAAGGTGACGGTCCCGGAGTTCGGGTGCATAAGGCCCGAGATAGTACGCAGCGTCGTGGTCTTGCCCGCGCCGTTGGAGCCGATCAGCGCAACTATCTCGCCCTTGTCGACGTTGATCGACACGCCGCGCAGCGCCTGGATGCGGCCATAGAAGCCGTCGACACCTTCCAGCTCGAGAAGCGCCACTTGGCGGCTAGGCCGACTTGCCCAGGTAGGCTTCGATCACCCGGACGTCTTTGCGGACCTCGTCTGGAGGGCCCTCTGCGATCTTCTCGCCGTGGTCGAGGACCACGATGCGCTCAGAGATCCCCATCACGACCTTCATGTCATGCTCGATCAAGAACACCGTGATCCCGCGGCCCAGGATCTTCTTCACGAGCTGCATGAGCTCAACTTTCTCCTGGGGCGTGAAGCCGGCGGCGGGCTCGTCGAGCAGGAGGAGCTTCGGCTCCGTGGCCAGTGCCCGGGCGATCTCGAGCCGGCGCTGCTGGCCGTAGGCGAGGTTGCGCGCGTACTGGTTCGCATGCTTCGCGATGCCGACGAACCTCAGCAACTCCATGGCTTCTTCAGTGACGCGTTCCTCTTCTTTGCGCTCCCTCGGCAGCTTGAAAAGCGAGTCCCAGACCTTGGCCTTCATGCGGACGTGGCGTCCGACACGCACGTTGTCGAGGCAGCTCATGTAGTCGAAGAGCCTGATGTTCTGGAACGTCCGCGCGATGCCCCGCCGCGCCACCTGGTGGGGCTTGAAGCCCGTGATGTCGCGGCCGTCGAATAACACCCGACCGCTGGTCGGTTTGAAGAGGCCGGTGACGTTGTTGAAGAGCGTCGTCTTGCCGGCGCCGTTCGGGCCGATCAGCGCGAAAACCTCTCCTCGCTTGATGTTGAGGCTCACGTTGTCGACCGCGACCAGGCCCCCGAAGCGTTTCGTCAGATCCGTGAGCTCGAGGATGTTGTCGGCGGCCGGCTCGCTCACGAGGCGTGCGCCTGCTCGACAACCGTCTCTTCTTCCTGCACGGCGGCATGCTTGAGCTCCTGCTCACGGACCCGGCTCGGCAGGATGCCCTGAGGGCGCAGGAGCATCATCCCGACCAGGATGATGCCGTAGATGATGAAGTTGAGCCGCTGAGTCTCCTCGGCAAGTCCTGGCCAATCGCCGCTCGCGGGAACGATTCCGCCCAAACCGACGTTGTTCGCCAAAGAAACCGCGTTCTCGGGCAAGCCCGGGATCAGGTAGAAGATGACCGTGTACATCACCAGGGCGCCGATGATGACGCCGGTGATGTTGCCCATCCCGCCGAGCACCACCATGACGAGCACTGTGATGGAAACGATGAACAGGAAGGAGTCAGGGCTCACCAGGCTCACGCTGGCTCCGTAGTAGGCGCCCGCGAAACCACTGAAAGATGCGCCGATCCCAAAGGCAAGCAGCTTCGTGGTGACGGTGTTGATTCCCATCGCGGCGGCGGCGACCTCGTCCTCGCGGATCGCCATCCAGGCGCGACCCAGGCGAGAGCGATACAGGTTGCTGACCAGGACGACCGCGACCGCGATGAGGATGACGATCAAGACGTAATAGGCAACAGGGTCCCCGTTGAAGCTGAAGTTCTGCACCACGGTGAATGGACCATCTCCTGACCACGGTCCCTGGATCCAGACCGGCAGCTTGGGCTGGTCGATCAGGCCCACTGCGTTGATGCCGCCAGTCCACTGGTCGAAGTTGTAGAAGAGCTGGGGCACGATCTCCCCGAACCCCAGGGTCACAATCGCCAGGTAGTCGCCGCGCAGGCGCAAAGTAGGAAATCCAAGGACTGCGCCGGCTGCCGCGGCGGCGAGCAGCGACACGAACATCAGGATCCAGAAGGTGATGTGGACGGCGTGATGCGCCGGCGACGACTCGAGCTGCGGAGACGCGAGCAGCGCGTAGCTGTAGGCGCCGATAGCGAAAAAGGCGGCGTAACCCAGGTCGAGCAGGCCGGCGAAGCCGACCACGACGTTCAGCCCGATCGCCAGCAGCACGAAATAGCCGGCCCGCGTCGCATGGGAGACGAGGGCGGTACCGTCCGTGGCGTAGATGGTCACCATCGGAAACAGGATCGCGACGATGATCAGGACGCCATAGACGGCCGTGTCTCGGTCGCGGATCCGCTCCCGCAGGTTGAAACGCCCTGGCGAACCGCGCCGGCCGGCAGTCGCGGCCTGACTCACTTCTCGGGCACCCGCATACCGAGGAGACCGGTGGGCCTGAACACCAGCACTCCGATGAGGATGCCGAAGATCACCACCTGCGTCCACTTGGACCCGATGTAGGAGTCGCTGAACGCGGCGGTCAAACCGATGACCAGGCCACCGATCGCCGCTCCGGGGATGTTGCCGATGCCACCGAACACCGCTGCGGTGAACGCGATCAGCCCGCTGCGGAATCCGAGCTGGTAGTAGATCGTGTTGTAGTAGAGGCCCCAGATCATCCCGCCGGCGCCCGCGAGCAGGGCGCCGATGAAGAACGTGGCCGCGATGGTGCGGTTGATGTCAATCCCCATCAGCTGCGCGGCGTCGCGATCCTGCGCCGTCGCCCGCATGGCCTTACCCAGCTTCGTGCGGTTGATGAAGATCGCGAGCAGCGTGACGAGTATCGCGGCCGACACCACGACGAACACGTCTTTGAATCCGAAGAAGACCCCGGCGACGGTCGCGGAGGCCTGGGGAAGAATGTCCGGGAAGTGCACGGTCGCCGGGCCCTTCCACAAGAACATGATTCCCTCGAGCAGGAACGACATCCCGATCGCCGTGATCAGCGGAGCGAGACGAGGCGCGTTGCGCAGCGGCCGGTAGGCGACGCGCTCGATCGCGACGTTGATGCCACCCATGATCACCATCACGAGCGGAAAGACGAGCAGGAGGGCGATCAGGTTCACGGTCGAGAATGAGCCCTCCGTGACCGAAAAGAAGCCCAGGATGGCGGTCCCGATGTACGCGCCTAGCGTGAACACGTCGCCGTGCGCGAAGTTGATCAGCTCGATGATGCCGTAGACCATCGTGTACCCGAGGGCGACGAGCGCATAGATCGCGCCCTGCGTGACGCCGAAGACCAGGATCTGGGCGAACTCGGTGGGGTGGAGCACCGCCTGCGCCGCCAGCAGGACGATGGCGGTGGCGCAGAGGATGTAAAAGCCGTAGTCGGGCAGGCTCATGCCCCCGAGCTGCAAGGACCGAAATCGCTTCAGAGCGGAAGCGCCGCTGCCTACCACGCCCGCATCCAGAGCTCCCCTCCTGAGTCAAGGGCGAGGAGGCCGCTCGGGGCCTCCTCGCTGGAATTTCGGGTAAAGGGTACTAGCTGGCCTGCGCGAAGTCGAATTGCGTCTTCCACACGAAGCACGCGTTCTTGGCCTTCTTGCCGCAGACCCCGGTGGTCTTCGAGGGATCTGTCGCCTGCTGGACCACGTAGATGGACACGATCTTGAGGCTCGTGTCCCCATTCTGGTCGAAGTCGTACGTGCCGATCACGCCCTTGAAGCCCTTGATCTGCGCGAATGCGTCGCGGACCTGCTTCCGGGTCGGCGTGTTGCCTGAGTTTGACTTGATCGCGTTGCCGATCGCCAGCATCAATGCGTTGGTGGCGTCGTAGCCCTGCATCGTGTATCCGCCGAAGTCGTTTGGTCCGGGGAACGCCTTGCGGAAGTCGGCGATCGATTGCGCCGCGCCCGGAACCTGCGTGGCGTCGGCGCCGGCGGAGGTCGCGTAGATGTTGACCTCGTTGCCCGATGCCTGCTCGATGCAGTCCGTGGTCTCGATGCCGTCACCACCGGCGAACGGAGCGTCCCAGCCGATGTCCTTCATCTGCTTGCGCGGGATGCAGATGTTCTGGTCGTCAGTGCCGCCGACGTAGACGCCCTGGGCGCCCGCGTTCTTGAAACCGGAGATGATCGCCTTGAAGTCGCTGGTCTGCTCCTTCTTGTATTCGGAGTGCTTGGCGACCGTGCCGCCCAGCTTCTTGAACTCCGCCTCGAACGAGCCGGCGATCCCAACACCGAAGACCGTGCTGTCGTCGAGGATGCCGACGTTCTTGATGCCGAGCTGCTTGTACATGTAGTCGGCCATCGCGGGGCCCTGGTAGTCGTCAGTCGTGACGACGCGCCAGTAGTTGTTCGGGTTGCCTGCGCGAAGGTCCTGCGGGTGATACGCGCAGCCCGCGATGTCCTTCGTCAGACACGGGTTCGTGTTGGAAGGGCTGACCATGACGAAGCTCTTCGGCGCTGCGATCGGGATCTCCGCCTTCGCGACCGCGGAGTTGTACGGCCCGATCATGCCCAGGTATTTGCTGTCGTCCAGCATCTGCCGGACGTTGGCCACGCCGGCGTCGGCGTTGTATGCGCCCTGCCGGCAGTCGTCGAAGCTCTGGTAGGCGATGGTGAAGCCCTCGACACCGCCCGCGCTGTTCTTTTGGTCGATGGCAAATTTGATGCCGTTCGAGACCGCCTGGCCGCCAACCGTACATACAGGAAGGTCGGAGCCGATCTTGATGGTGCCTTTGTTGGTACCACCGCCACCTCCACCGCCTCCGCAGGCAAAGGCGACTAGAGTCGCCGCGGTGAGGACTATCAGTCCCCTAGCTCGAACCATATGGTTTCCCCTTTGTGCTGGTTGGGAGGGCAATGCGCAAACCACACCAAACGCCTCCCATCACTTGCCGCCCTCTTCCCAACCGCGGTCGGGGCGAGAGTGCGCCGGCGGCGAGTGCGGCCACATGGGATGGCCGAACTGCTACTCCGAGGCAAACTATCGACTCGGAGGGCCCCCCAAGTCAAGTCGAAGTTGGGAAGCGGTCGCTCGGGGCCTCTAATAAGGTAGGCGGAGGCTGTAGTCCACGGCTCCGCTGAACTTCCACGGGGCCCTTGGATCCGGCCCTGGAGCTTCGAAGACCGAGACGACCCGGTTCGTCGTATCGCCGCCCGGGTCGAAGCCGAGCTCCCCGGTGACCCCGTCCAGTCCGGAGGTGCGAGCCAGCTCCGCGGAGACCGCTTCGCGGGACGGTACGCGGCCCCCGCCGGCGAGGATGGCCCGGTTCAGGGCCGCGTACACGGCCGCGGTCGCGTCGTAGGCCAGCATCGTGTAGGGCCCGAAATCGGTCGGCCGGCCAAACGTCGCCTTGAACTCGCGGATCACCGCCGCGGCACCTGGAAGGGAGGCCGCGTCCACGATCGGGGCGGTGGCGTAGATGCCCGGGCTGTTGGTGCCGGCGGCCAGGATGCAGTTGGGGTCGTGCGCGATCCCGTCGCCGCCCAGAAATGGCGTCGCCTCACCCGGCGCGAACACGGACGCCATCTGGGCGCGGATCGCGCAACCCACCGCGCTCACCCCGCCGAAGTAGATCCCCTGCGCGCCCGCCTCCTTCATGCGCTTCAGAAATTGCGTCGCGTCCGTGTTGCTTGTCTCGACGTCCAGGTGGCCGACCACCGTTCCTCCGCGCCTGACCAGCCGCGCGTTGAAGGCCCCCGCCAGGCCCTGCCCATAGAGCTCGTGGTCGGTGATGAGCGCGGCGCGCAGCACGTGCAGATTCTCGATGGCGAAGTCCGCCGCGGCCGCGCCCTGAAGCTCGTCCGTGGTGGTGAGCCGGAAGAAGTTGTTGGCGTGCGAGAGGCGCAGGTCGGACGCGGCCGGAAGGCCCGCGACTTTGCAGGTGATCGGCGTCCGAGCAGGATTGAGGAGCGAAGGCATGTACACGTCCCGCGTCAGGCACGGGTTGCTCGTCGCTGGGCTGACCATGGCGAGCGCCGCGGCGTTGGCGAGTGGAATCTCCTTGCGCGCCACCGCGCCGTCAAAGGGCCCGATCATTGCCACCACTTTGGCGTCGGCCAGGAAGCTCCTTACATTGGCGGCTCCCCGGTCCGGACTCGCGCTGCCGCCGCCCGCGGCCGCGTCGTCGGCCGTCACAAGCTCGATCGCGAACCCGTCGAGGGTCGGGTGAGTCTGGACGAAGAAACGGATTCCGTTGAGCGCCGGGAGTGCGGCTCGAGTCTCGGTTCCGGTAAGAGGAAGGTCGACGGCGATGCGGAGTGGCCTGCCGGCAGGCTGCGGCCCCCCGATTGTGCAAGCGCCGAGAAGGATCGCGACGAAAGACGCCCAGAAGCGCACGGCGCAGAGAATGACAGACGTTTCCCTCCCCCACTTGCTGGGGAAGGTGGGCCCGCCGCGCAGCGGCCGGTCCGGATGGGGGGCTTGAGACCCTGCCTTCCCCACCAGTTGGTGAAGCGGCCCGACGGGTAGCGGCCGGTCCGGATGGGGGCTGGAGACCCCCCGCCCAAACCCGTGGTCCGTATACTCAGCATCCTTCCCGCCCTCAGCCGGCCATAGGAGCGCGCCTTTTGAAAACGGACACCAGCGAACACCTCAAACCCCGATCGCAATATGCCGATGACGCCGTGCAGCTTGCGATTGCCGGCAAGTGGGACGAGGCCGTCAAGTTGAATCGCTTCATCATCGAGAGCTTCGGTGCCGACGAAGAGACCCAGAACCGGCTGGGCAAGGCGCTGTCCGAGCTCGGCAAGTTGAAGGACGCGAAGGCCTCCTACGAGGCTGCGCTGAAGCTCAACCCGATGAACTCGATCGCCAAGAAGAACGCGGCGCGGATCAACGCGCTGCTCCACCAGAAGGAAGGCCTCAAGGTCGGCGGCACGAGAGTCGATCTCAACCTCTTCGTCGAGGAGATGGGGAAGACCGTCATCACCACCATCGACAGTCCAGCCAGCGTGGACATCTCCTCCAAAGTCGCGGCGGGCGACGTCGCGGAGCTCAAGATCGATGGCGACGGCATCCTCGTGGAAACGTCGCGGGGCATCCGCCTGGGCTCGCTGGAAGCCAAGCTCGCACGCAGGTTGATCAAGTTCATGCGCGGCGGCAACCGCTACCAGGCCGGCATCACCTCGGTCGAGGGCAACACCGTGAAGCTGATCGTTCGGGAAACCCACCAGGACCCGCGGTTCGCCGGCAAGCCGAGCTTCCCGATGCGCCGCAAGCGCGAGGTCGAGTTCCGGCCTTACACGAAAGAGAGCCTGATCACTCGCGGGGTCGAGGTCTTCACGGACGACGAGGACGAGGGTGAGAGGCTGGTCGAGACGCCGGCCACCGATGACATCGAAGAGGGCATGCACGCCGTCGAGGACGAGGGTGAAGCGCTCGACTTCTCGGAGGACGCCGACGGCGAATCAGAGGATGAAGATGAAGACGAAAGCTGACCGCAAGGGTTCTCCCGTGGCCAAGGCCCGGAGGTCTCTTCACCGGGGCTGAGCCTTCGGTCCCGCTCCAGCTCGGCGGCGTTCCGGGCTTCCGAGACCTTCTTCCGCGCGAGGCGGAGATCCTGCGCGAGGCGCAGGAATCGCTTCTGGCCGAGATGCGACGTTGGGGCTACCGCCACATCATCACCCCGCTCGTCGAGGCGATGGACGTGCTCGACCTCGGGCTTGGCGTCGACCAACGGCGGCGCCTGTTCAAATTCACCGACGGACGCGGCGACGTCGTCGCGCTGGTCGGCGAGAGGACCGTACCGGTCGCGCGTCTGGTCGCCGGAAAGCTGCGTACGGCCGCCCTGCCGCTGCGGCTCTGCTACGCAGGGCCCGTCGTCTCCACCGAGGAAAGCCGCTTTCAGCACCGGCGCGAGACCTACCAGGTCGGCGCGGAGCTGATCGGGGCGTCGGGGTCGGTCGCCGACGCCGAGGTCATCGCGCTTGCCGCCAAGTGCATGGAGGCGACGGGCATCCGCCGCTACCAGATCGATGTCGGCCACGCGGAGTTCTTCCACGGAATCATGGATGCGGTCCGGCTGCCCGAGGATGTCAAGACAGCGGTCCGCGCGGCGCTCGGAGCGCGGGACTTCGTCGGACTCGAGGCCCTGCTGGAGGACACGCCCCTTCGCTCCGCCGAGCACGAGCTGCTGCTGCGTTTCCCGGCGTTGCGGGGCGGGCTCGAGATCCTCGACGCGGCCGCGGGCCTCGTGCGCAACGAGCGATCGGAAAAGGCCCTGGCGCAGCTGCGCGAGGTGTACGGCCTGCTGAGCGAACACGGGATCGGCGACGTCGTGATCCTCGACCTCGGAGCCATCCGCGACTTCGACTACTACACGGGCGTGATCTTCGAGGGCTACGGGCCTGATCTCGGCCGGCCGGTCGCGCAGGGCGGGCGCTACGACGGCTTGCTCGCCCGTTTCGGCCGCCCAGCTCCGGCGACTGGTTTTGTCGTCCAGCTCGACCTGGTCTCGGAGATGCTCACGCGCGCCGCAAGGCCGCCTGAGCTGCCGCGCGTGGACGCGGCGGTCGCGTGGCGCGGCGCCGCCGGCTTGCGCGGCGCGCTTCGCGTGGGCTCGACCCTTCGCCTGTTTGGCATGCGCGCAGTCGTCGACACCGAGTCGCGGACCCAGGACGCGGCGCGCACCTGGTGGCAGGCGGTGGGCGCGGCCAACCTCATTTACTGCGCGGATGGATCGACGGTCACATGGTCGGCGCGCGGTCAGCGCGCGCGCAGACTGCCGCCGGAGCAGGTCGCCGCTCGGCTCGCAGGGGGGATCGCATGACGACCCAGGAGACGGTTTCGATCGCGATCCCGACGGGCGTCCTCCTCGACGGGGCGCGCGGCCTGCTGGCGACCTCCGGCCTGGCGGCGCTGAGCGCGGAGGAGCTCGGGCGCCAGCTCCTCGTGGAGCGCGAACGTGTCCGGATCATCATCGTGCGGCCGACTGACGTGCCCGCTTATGTGGACTATGGGGCGGCGGACCTTGGCATCGTCGGGAAGGACATCCTGTGGGAGACGCCGGGATCGCACTACGAGCTGGTCGACCTTCACTTCGGCGCATGCCGTCTGGTGCTTGCGGTACCCAACGCATCGGCGCTCGACGAGCCACAGACATGGCCGCCCCTGATCCGGCTTGCGACCAAGTACCCGCGGACGGCGGTGGAGATCGTCCGTCTGCACGGCTCGGTGGAACTGGCGCCCCAGGTCGGCCTGGTCGATGGCATCGTGGACCTCACCGCGAGCGGCAGGACGCTGCGCGAAAACGGCTTGCGGGTCACGGCGGTCCTCGGAAGCTCGACGGCGCGACTCATCGCCAACCAGGCGAGCCTGAAGACCCGAACCGCATCTGTGCAGTCGGTGGTTTCGAGGCTTCGTGAGGCGTCGAACCATGCCGGTTAAAAGGTTCGACGCGCGGTCGTGGGCGGCCTCTCCTTTTGCCTTGCGACGTTTCGACCTCTCGCAGTTCGCCGACGAGCGGGCGGCGGTGGCCGAGATCTGTTCGCGCGTCCTGACCGATGGGGATCTCGCCCTGAGCGAGCTCGGCCGGCGGTTCGACGGCTGGGCGCCCCCGGAAGGGCAGTCGTTCGAGGTCCCACCCGCCGACTTCGCGGCGGCGATCGGACGCGTGGCCTCGGCCGA
>WNGD01005281.1_pt1 | contig 23996 bp, 25 predicted proteins | sample 5400671 | NCBI WGS metagenome assembly WNGD01 (sample SAMN13153369, study PRJNA577476) | soil metagenome | isolation source: 40 cm soil or saprolite under grassland replicate 2 | place: USA:California | collected 2016-06-15
GGAAGTCACTTGCCTGAGTCCAGGTGTCGAGAGGCGCGGGCGGCCGCCTCCTGCCCGGCTTGGAACGCGGATTCCATTATTGGCCCGTGGCGCTAACCGCGCGCAGTGGTGGTGGCTCCAGCCCGTCGTCGACGCGCTCGACTTCGCCGCAATCGAAATGGAATGGCGGCGCGGCGCAGTCACCGGTCCGGCGGCGGCGTTGATGGCAGCGACCGCCCTCGGTGCGACTACGCTAGGAGCCCTGTCCGTTGCAGACGAGTCCGAGCACGTGGGGTAGCGCCCCGCCATCGAGTAGCGGGGCGGCGACTGTCGAGTGCTTGGGCAAGCCGAAGGCGCCGGCCCCAAACGGCGATAAAGGAGCTGGACAGGGTAGAGACCTCGGGGCCAATTCGACCGTTCCGGTGGCCTCGGTGTCGGCTAGAGTCCGCGGCTTGCTGCGCCCGGGAGCAATACACCCGCTCATCGCAGTAGCCGGCGTAGCAGCGGTCAGCGCACTCGCAGGCTGCGGAGGAGGCGGGGGTTCGAGCACCACCACCGCTGCAGGGATCGCGGGCGTGCCGACTCCCACGTGCGGAAAGGTCGAGTACGGCGGAGAGGGTAGACCTGACGGACTCATCGTCTCCGATCTGCCCTTGCAAGGCGACTCTGCCGAGCGCTCAAGCCAGCAGGAACAGGCGATCCGGCTCATCCTCGACCAGCGAGGCTGGAAGGCCGGGGCAACTCCGGTTGCGTATCAGGCCTGCGACGACTCAATCGCGAAGACCGGCCTGTGGGACGCTGCGACCTGTCGCTCAAACGCCGATGCCTACCTCAAGGATCGTCAGGTGCTCGGCGTGATCGGCACCTACAACTCGGGGTGTGCTGCAGAGGAGATCCCGATCCTGAATCGTGGCGGCGTGGCGATGATCTCGCCGGGCAACACGGCGGTTTGTCTCACCGAGCCGAGCAAGGGGTGTGAGGGAGGCCAACCCGCCAGCCTCTATCCGAGCGGGACACGGAACTACTCACGGGTCGTGCCCAACGATGCCTTCCAAGGCGCCGCCCTCGCGGAGTTCGCAAAGCAGAAGGGGATCGCGAACCCGTTCGTGCTCTACGCCAGCCACGACCCAACGAGCACAGGGCAGGCGGAGAACTTTCGCGGTGCGGCGCAGGCCCTCGGGCTGACGCTCGCCGGGTACGAGACCTGGAACCAGAAGGCAAAGAGCTATGCGTCGCTGTTCGCCAAGGTGAAGCGGAGCGGCGCCGACGGCGTCGTCCTCGCGGGCTTGATCGAGCAGAACGGAGCCCAACTGATCAAGGACAAGGTGGCGGTGCTCGGTTCAAACACCGAGCTGCCGCTGATCGCCTTCGATGGGTTTGCCCAGCAGGCCACGATCGACGATTCCGGCTCCGCCTCCAAGGGAATGTTCGCGAGCGTCCCCGGCGACACGCCCGAGAACCTGCCCGCCAAGGGCAAGGCGTTGGTGAACGACCTCGAGGGCACGACGAACGGCCAGCCGGTTGAGCAGTTCGCCCCCTACGCAGCGGAGGCTGCGGCCGTGCTCTTGGACGCGGTCGCCGAGGCGGGCACGAACCGGGGCGGGATCGCCAAGGCGGTCCTCGCAACTCGAGGCGGCGGAGGAATCCTCCGCCCGTACGACATCGAGCCGAGCGGGGATCCGAGCGTGGGGCCGATCACCGTGTTGAGGGCCGACTCGAGCTTCAGTCGATTCGGGGAGGTAACCCCCCAGCCCGCCGTGGTCCGCGCCGCGCGCGACTAACCCCGCCCGCCCGGGCAGACCGAGCGATCAATGCGCGTGATCCCACGCGCCCTCCGCCCTGCGCTGGGATACTCGCGGCGATGAGGCGGCCGAGAGGACGGCGGAGACGCGACCCCAAGGTCGAGCGGCTGGCTCGGGTGCAGCTCTTCTCGACCTGCAGCAAGCGGGATCTTTCCCGGATCGCCGCCCTCGCAGAGGAGATCGAGGTTCCGGCCGGGCGGGTCCTGATGCGCCAGGGCGATCCTGGTCGAGAGGCTTTCGTGATCGCAGACGGGCGGGCGAAGGCGACGATCCGCGGCAAGGGGAGCGCCAAGCTCGGGCCCGGCGAGTGCTTTGGGGAGATGGCGCTCCTTCACTCGGCGCCGCGGTCCGCCACGGTCACCGCCGAGAGCGACATGCGACTCCTCGTGCTCGGCTCCCGTGAGTTCTCGGAGCTGATCGAGAGCGTCCCGGTCGTAGGCCGGCGGGTGTTAAGCGCCCTTGCCGAGCGGGTCCGCGAAGCCGAGCGCGCGCAGCCTCAACACTAAGCGCCTAGGTTCGGCGGCGAGACAACAAGGAACTGATGCGCGAGACCGCGCCAGTCCGGCATCAGGTGGTGATTGGTGGCGCGGGTGTTAGGCCATGGCGGCGCATGACCTCCGCGATCGCCGCCTGGTTTGGCGGACCGCCTGCGCCAGCGGCCAGCACGTCGCTGATCTCTTGGAAGTAGGCAGGGCCGAAGACGCCCGGGGTCGCGATCGCGAGGAACTTCGCGTCGATGCTGCCACGATTCTCGAACCCGTGGATCTGACCGCGACGAATGCACACCGACTCGCCGGGCGCGACCTCACGGGCTTGGCCGTCGATCGTCCACGTGCAGACCCCCTCGAGGCCGTAGATCGTCTCCTCGAAGCCGTTGTGGCTATGGGGCACGGGTACCCTGGCATCGGCCGGAACGTGGCACTCGAAGACCGTGACGCTGCCGCTGGAATCGTCAGCCTCAACGAGGAAGTCGACTTGGATCTGGCCGACCTGGATCATCGCTCTGGAAGATGAATCCATTCGCCGCACCTCGCCGCAACGGGGCGATAGGCAAACGACTTGACCACCATAGCGGGGGAACTGAAGGCGTGCCCGATCGACGGCGTTCGGTCGCCACCGATGAGTTTCCGGGGCGTGAGCGGGTCCCTAGACGTGGAGATCGGCAAACTGGCGACGGAGGTGATCGCGATGCCTGAGCACAGGGTGGGAACGCGCGAGGAGTGGCTCGAGGAACGCGTCGCGCTGCTCGAGCGTGAGAAGGAGGTGACCCGGCGCAGCGACGAGCTCGCCCGCCAGCGCCGGGCGCTTCCTTGGGTACCGGTTGAGAGGGAGTACGAATTCCAGACGGTCGACGGGCCCAAGGGCCTCGCCGACCTGTTCGAGGGGCGCTCGCAGCTCCTCGTCTTCCACTTCATGCTCGGGCCGCACGTCGATGGCTGGCCCGAGGCCGGTTGCGTGGGCTGCTCGTGGATGGCCGATCACGTCGACCCGACCGTCATCCACCTCAACCACCGCGGCGTCACCTTCGTGGCCGTCTCCCACGCCCCGCTCGAGAACCTCGAGGCGTACCGGCGCCGCATGGGCTGGAGCTTTCCCTGGGTGTCCTGCCTCGGGACGGACTTCAACCTCGACTTCTCGCTGTTCACCGAGGAGCAGCGCCGAACGGGGACGGGCTACAACTTCGGCACTCCGAAGCGAGCGGACATGAAGATCGCCCAGGACGAGCTCCACGGCCTGAGCGCCTTCGCGCTGGAGGGCGAGACCGTCTACCACACGTACTCGACCTACGACCGCGGCACCGACGTGCTCCACGGCACCTGGCAGCTCCTCGACCGAACGCCGAGGGGGCGGGGCGAGGACTTCACGGACTGGCCCCGCCGTCACGACGAATACGAGACATGACCCGTTCGCTTTCATTGGGCGAATCGGCAGGGGATGGCTCGTGCCGCCCCTGCTACGAAGAGGGGATGAAGACCCACTCCGGCAGGGAGATGGCTCGATTCCTGCGTTCGCTGGGCGCCGAAGTCGGAGACCGGCCCGGTCGGGTTCCCGATCATCCGAGCGGGAAGCGCTGTTAACGAAGGCGGGCTGTGACCGCGATCTCCGGGGTCACGCTCAGGAGGCGGCGAGCACGGCACGTCGTGGACGATTCTGCTGCGGCCTGAGAGGTTCGAGGGCCCCGTATCGGCACTCGATTTAATTCGACACGTCGGTGTTAGGGGCTTCGCGGGCGCGAGACAAATCGCCTTCGCCAACTTCGCCCAGTGGGCAGGTGGGCAACAGATGGGCAACGCAACACCCACGAATAGCCGCAAATCGCCGACGGTCCGGCAGGCGTGAATCGGCTAGGCGCTGCCGGAGACAAAGAACAGCCGCAAACAGCCGCAAACCCCGAGGCGGCCTCTTAATCTCAAGGTTGAAGGTTCGAGTCCTTCACGGCCCATATAGGGAAGCCCCCGCAAACCGGCAGCTTTTCCACCGGATCGCTAGCGCTTAGGGGACCACGGTAGAGAGAGCGGGCCTGATCTACTGAGTACCTGGGAGGCCCAACCGGCACGAGGGCCTGATTGCGGCGACAATGCGCCGCGAATGAAGGTCATCGTCCTAGGTGGGGGCGTCGCCGGCATGAGCGCCGCCCACGAGCTGGCCGAACGCGACTTCGAGGTGGTCGTCTATGAGACGCGTCCGATCCCCGGCGGCAAGGCGAGGAGCATGCCGGTTCCGGGCTCGGGCGAGCGAGGCCGCAGGGATCTTCCCGCCGAGCACGGGTTTCGATTCTTTCCGGGCTTTTACCGCCACCTGCCCGAGACGATGAAACGGATCCCCTTTCGCGGCGAGAGCGACGGTGTTTTCAGCAATCTTGTTGAGACCAGCAAGGTCCAGCTGGCGCTGGAGGGCCGAGCCGAGATTGTCACGCCCGCGCACTTTCCGGGCTCTGTGGACGAGCTCGACCTGGCCTTTGGCTCCCTGCTGGCCCAGGCCACCACGCTGGGCATCTCCCCACTCGACCAGGCTCACTTCATGAACACGCTGCTCCTGCTGCTGACCAGCTGCGAGGAGCGCCGCTTCGCGGAGTACGAGCACCAGAGCTGGTGGGAGTTCTCGGGCGCGAAGGTGCGCTCGCCCGCCTACGGCAAGTTCCTTGCCGACGGGCTGACCCGCACCCTGGTGGCGGCCAAGGCTCGTGAGATGAGCGCCCGCACCGGGGGCGCGATCCTGCTGCAGCTGCTGTTCGACCTCGCCACGCCCGGGCACCAGGTGGACAGGGTTCTCAACGGGCCGACCAATGACGTCTGGATCGATCCCTGGCTGGAGTACCTGCGCTCCGAGGACATGCGAGTCGACTACCGGACCGAGCATCAGGTCCAGGCCATCCACACGAGCGATAGCACTGTGACCCATGTCAGCATCGTCGCTCACGGGCGCCGATTCGACGACACGGCCGACTTCTACGTCGCCGCCGTGCCGGTCGAGGTGATGCGCCTGCTGGCCACCGATGAGCTCAAGCAGGCCGAGCCGCGACTCGCCGGACTGAACTGCCTCCGCACCCGTTGGATGAACGGGGTGATGTTCTATCTCGACCGCGACGTGCCCATGGTCCGCGGGCACAGCCTCTACATCGACTCGCTCTGGGCCCTGACCTCGATCTCACAGCGGCAATTCTGGCCCGGCGTGGACTTCGAGCAGATGGGAGACGGACGAGTGGGGGGCATCCTCTCCGTCGACGTCTCCGACTGGGAGGCGCAGGGCAACAACGGCAAGCAGGCGATGTACTGCTCGAAGGAGCAGGTGTGCGAGGAGGTCTGGGCCCAGCTCAAGAGAAGCCTCAACGACGCCGGGGTCGACGTGCTGGACGACGCGAACGTGCTCCGCTGCTTCCTCGACCCGGACATCGTGTACCCGAACCCGACGGGGGCGGAGAACCTCGAGCCTCTGCTGGTCAACACCGTCGGCTCCTGGGAGAACCGGCCCGAGGCGAGAACGGCGATCGAGAACCTCTTCCTCGCCTCCGACTACGTTCGCACCCACACCGACCTGGCCACCATGGAGGGCGCGAACGAGGCAGCGCGGCGGGCGGTCAACGGGATCCTGGACACGGCCGGCTCCACTCAGCCCCGCTGCCAGGTGTGGCCGCTATCAGAGCCGGAGATCTTCGCTCCGGCGCGGGCGCTCGACCGCGTCCTGTTCGCCCTCCGTCAGCCCCCTCACCTACCGATCAAGGCCAAGGAGGACGGCCGGATCGAAAGATCGGAGCTGGTCTCGCTCGGGGCCTCGGTCGCCGGGCGGATCTCGCGCCTGCTGTAGGTGGCGATGTCCGGGAATGTCGAGAGGCTGCGCGAGGCGTACGGCGCCCTGAATCGGGGCGAGTGGGATCGCTCCGGGGAGTTCATGCATGCGGACATCAGCTGGCACTTCGTCGAGGGCCAGGGACCCGACGCCCCCGAAACGCTGAGGGGGCCGTCGGAGATCGTCGACTTCTGGAGCTCCTTCTTCGCCGCCTGGGAGGAGTGGGAGATGGCTCCCCAGGACTTCGTCGAGGCTCCCGGTGGTCAGATCCTGGTCTCGGTCCACTTCCGCGCCCGCGGTGTGGGGAGCGGCTTCCCGATGAAGCTCGACTACTGGCAGGTGATCACGATGCGGGACGGCAAGGTGCTTCGCGTCGACAACTACCTCAGCCGCCCGCGGGCGCGGCAGGCGTGTGGGCTGGAGGAATGAGGATCAGCTAAGCCGCTCGAGCCGGGCGCCAGGGAGCCCGACCGCACCGAGGGGAGGTACGAGGCTTCCGGATCGTTCGTCGGCAACCGCCTGAGCGTCAGCGGGACTCGGAGGCGAGCGCCGCTTCGCTGACGGCGAACTGAGCCCGCAGGAGTTTCTTGTCGAACTTGCCGACCGAGGTCTTGGGCACCTCGTCGATGAACTCGAAGCGCTCCGGGATCCACCACTTGGCCACGCGGTCGGAGAGGTGCGCCCGGAGGCCGTCTGCGTCTAGTTCACAGCCCCCGCGGCGAACGACGCAGGCGCAGGGCCGCTCCCCCCAGCGTTCGTCGGGGACCGCGATCACGGCGGCCTCGACGACGTCCGGGTGGGCCATGATCGCGTTCTCGAGCTCGACTGAGGAGATCCATTCGCCGCCCGACTTGACAAGGTCCTTGGTGCGGTCGATCAGCTTGATGAAGCCATCGCGCTCCAGCTGGGCAACGTCCCCGGTGCGAAGCCAGCCGTCGTCGGTGAACTTCTCGGCGCCGGTCGGGTCCGCGTAGTAGGCCCGCGCGATCCACGGGCCACGGACCTGCAGCTCGCCGCCGGAGTCTTCGTCGATGCGGAACTCCACCAGCGGCAGGACGCGGCCCTGGCTGGCGCGCAGGGCGTAGGCCTCGTCGTCCGAGAGCTCGACCCCTGCCGGCAGGCGCGAGGTCGCGGCGAGCGGGCTGGTCTCGGTCATCCCCCAGCCCTGGACCAGGCTCACCCCGAAGCGCTCGTCGAAGGCGCGGATGAGGGGCTCGTGAACGGCGGAGCCACCCGCCTTCAGCTCCCGCACGCTGGAGAGATCGGGCGGCGGATCGAGCTCCAGGAAGCCGTTCCAGATCGTCGGCACGCCCGCGCTCCAGGTGACGCCCTCGGAGGCGATCAGCTCCGCCAGCCCTCGCGGGGTCAGGTCGGGGCCGGGCAGAACCTGCCTCGCTCCCACCAGCGTCGCGATGTACGGGATGCCCCAGGCCATCGCGTGGAACATCGGCACCACGGGCATCACCGAGTCGGCCTCGCGAACGCCCATCGAGTCCGGCAGCGCCGCGCCGAGGGTGTGGAGGACAATCGAGCGCTGCGAGTACAACACTCCCTTTGGGCGCCCCGTGGTTCCGCTCGTGTAGCACATGGCCGCCGCAGCGTTCTCGTCGAGGTCGGGCAGCTCGAACTCCGGGTCGCCGCTGGCCACCAGCTCCTCGTAGTCGAGCGCTCCTTCGCGCTCGCCCGGGCCGTCCGGCATCAACACCTCGCGGTGGGTGCCCTCGAACCGCGGCATCGCCGGCGCCAGCGAGGCGTCGAGGAAGACCAGGCGGTCGTCGGCGTGATCCACGATGTAGCGGAGGTCTTCTTCGAATAGCCTGATGTTGAGTGTGTGAAGGACCGCCCCCATGCTCGGCACCGCGAGGTAGAGCTCCAGGTGGCGAAGCGAGTTCCAGGCGAAGCTGGCGACTCGATCGCCGCGCCCGACGCCGAGGCCCGCGAGCGCGCTGGCCAGCCGCCGGGCTCGCTCGACGATCCGCCCGTAGGTCGAGCTCTCGACTCCGCCCTGCGTCCGGGCAACGACCTCACGCTGCGGGAACACCGACTCCGCACGCTCCGCGATCTGCTTGACAAGGAGCGGGCGATCCATCATCAGCCCGTCCATCGCATCATCCTCCTCGGCTGCCGCCAAATCGACGGAAGGAGTCTATGTGCGCCCCGCCCGTGAGGCGAGCCCATCGGGCGACGTGCGGGCCATTTCGCGCGGCTCGCCCGTGATCTGGTAGCTGAGGTACCAGATCAGGTGCCGGGTTGCCCCGACGCCCAGGGTCAGCGGCGCGAAAAGCCGTTTCATCGCCCTGGAATCTATTCGCTGGGGCCGAGCCGTGACGCGGTCGCCCCGGGGCCGATGCCGCCACGGGGTTGCGGCGGGCATGTAAGGCTTCGGACATGAAGGTCATGGTCGTCGGCGAGAACGGCCGCCCGCACGAGCTCGCGGCAGCGCTCGAGACCGAGGGAGTGGACGTCGGGCGCCCGCCCGAGGGTGCCCTCCCAGCCGCGCCCGCTGACGAGGTTGGGCAGATCGCCCGCGGCCTGATCGCGTTCGAGAAGCTGTTCGCCGAGGATGCTCCCGACGCCGTTTTGCTGGTGTCCGCGTCGAACCTGGCGCTGGCTGCGGTTCTGGCGGCGACGAAGGCCCAGATCCCGGTGGCAGGCCTGGAGCAAGGGGCGCATGGCCAGGACAGCCTGTCGGAGCTCAACCGCCGCCTGATCGACCTGCTCGCCGACGTCCGGGTCGCCGACGACGCGGGAACCATCGCCACCTCGCTCCGCGACCTGGTTGCTGTCTGAGCGCGCATTGGGCCGCACTCCCAGTCCACCGCGCAACCTACACTTACGCGCCATGAAGGTCGGGATCATCGGGCTCGGCTACGTGGGGCTGCCGCTCGCCGTGGCCTTCGCGGAGGCCGGATGCGACGTCGTCGGCGTCGACGCTGACGTGCGGCGCGTGGAGCGCCTGCGCCGCTCGGAGTCGGACGTCGAGGACGTGCCGTCGGAACGCCTTCGGTCGGTTGCGGAGCGCTTCACCGCGACCGACGAGTACCGGTCCCTCGCCGCCTGCGAGTCGATCGTGATCTGCGTACCGACGCCGCTCGCCAACCACCGTGAGCCCGACCTGGGCTACCTGGTTGACGCCGCGACGCAACTGTCGCGGGTCCTGCACGAGGGCCAGCTCGTGGTGCTCGAGTCGACGACCTATCCGGGCACCACCCGCGAGCGCCTGCTCCCAATCCTCGAGGAGTCGGGGCTGGCCGCGGGGCGCGAATTCAGCCTCGCCTACTCGCCCGAGCGCATCGACCCGGGGCGCACCGATCACACGATCCGCACCACCCCAAAGATCGTCGGCGGCGTGACCGAGGAGTGCCGCCGCCGCGCCGAGGAGCTGTACCGCCTGATCTGCGACGAGATCGTGGAGGTCTCCTCGCCCGAGGCCGCGGAGCTCACCAAGCTGCTGGAGAACATCTTCCGCTCGGTCAACATCGCGCTGGTCAACGAGCTCGCCCAGCTATGCGACCGGATGGGGATCGACGTCTGGGAGGTCGTCGACGCTGCCGCGACCAAGCCGTTCGGCTTCATGCGCTTCGAGCCGGGTCCGGGCATGGGCGGCCACTGCTTGCCGGTGGACCCCTTCTACCTCGCGTTCAAGGCCCGGGAGCACGACTTCTATACCGAGTTCATCGAGCTGGCCGGGAAGCTCAACCAGGCGCAGCCGCAGTTTTGCGTGGAGAAGATCGACCGCACACTCAACATGGCGAAGAAGCCGGTGCGCGGCTCACGGGTCCTCGTGCTCGGCGTCACCTACAAGGCCGGCGTCGGTGACCTCCGCGAGTCGCCGGCTGTGAAGATCATCAGGAGCCTGCGCGACCTGGGCGCCGAGATCGCCTATCACGACCCGCACGTTCCCGAGCTGCCGGAGTTCTCGCTCGCCTCTGCCGAGCTCGACGGGGAACTCGATCGGGCGGACATCGTCGTCATCGTGACCGCCCATCCGGAGGTGGACTACGAGCGGGTGGTGCGCGAGGCGGCGCTCGTGCTCGACTTCCGCGGGGTTACGCGGGGCATCAGAGCGGAGAATCTGGTCCGGCTGTGAGCCGGCTCGCCCACCGGATCACCCGTCGGGGTGATCGCCGCCGCGCCGACCGGCTGACCGTCGGCCTCGCCGGGCTGGCGATCGTCACAGCCGGCAGCGTGCTGGCCACCGAGATCACGCGGTTGGCGCGCCGGCGCGTACGTCGCAGCGACCCGCCAACCGGCGTGCTCAAGACGGCCGAGCAGGCGATCGGAACCGCGGGGCGGGCCACTCAGGACACCGTGGCTGTGGCGATCGAGGGCTACGAGGCCACGCCGGGCCACGAGACCGTGCTCTTCAACCTGCTCTCCGGATTCGTCCTGGCGTTCGCGCTGATGAGGCTCTCAACCGCCGGGATCCGCGGGGGCTGGTGGCCGTTCGGAAACGTTCGCCTGGGCGGCCGGCACATCCACCACTTCGTGCCGGGGATACTGATCGCCTTCGCCTCCGGCGCTGTGGCACTGGTCACCGAGAACACTCGGCTCGAGGAGGCGCTGGCGGTCCCGTTCGGGGCCGGAATCGGCCTCACGTTCGACGAGGCCGCGCTCCTGCTCGACCTCCGCGATGTCTACTGGACGCGGGAGGGCGTGCTCAGCGTCCAGCTGAGCTGCGGCCTGGCCGCGACGCTGGGCGGCACGATCCTGGCGCTGCGCATACTCCGCCGCGGCGAGGAGCGGGTCGCCGCTGCCGGCCTGATCCCGGCGCCGTAGACGGGCGCTTCAGACGGCGACTCCCGCCTCGTCTTCTGCCGCCTCGAGGATCCGCTCAAGCAGGCCCGGGAAGCGAGCATCGAGGTCCTCGCGCCTGAGGCTCGTAAGCCGCAGCGTGGCCTCCTGGCGCTGCCGGATGAGGCCGGCCTCGCGAAGCACCTTGAAGTGGTGAGTCATGGTCGACTTCGTCACCGCGTGCTCGAAACTGCCGCAACGTCGCTCAGCGCCCGCCTCGGCGAGCTCGCGGACGATCCGCAGTCGCAGCGGATCGCTGAGCGCGTGCAGGACGCCCTCCAGGTGAATTTCGCTGCGCTCCGGATGGGAGATCATGGACTCGATTGTACGGCATCTGTCGTACTTTGGTAAGATGTTCGACGAACTTCGAACTATGCAGGAGGAACGACGTATGAGGACCGAGACTGGACAGAGAAGGCTGGAGGGCCGGGGTGCGAGCGGGTCGGCCTCCCGGCGCCGCGCTGATGCCTTGGTTGCCGCCTACATTCACGAGCTGTCGCCGCGCCATCGCGCCGAGCGCGAGGCCAGAAAGCCCGAGCCGGGCGTCGCCGAAGTCCGCGCGTAGCGCCACCGCGTGGACGTAACGCTCAGCTAATGGTCCGGTAGCGGGCGAAGAGCTCCCCGTCCTGCTCGAGGAGCCAGGCGAGTTCGAGCGGCCGCTCGAGCTCGGAAAGGCCCACAGCCAGGGTCGGCCCCTCGCCGCCGCCGAGCTTCGGCGCGTGGGTGACGAAAAGCTCGTCGACCAGGCCCAACTCGATCAGCTGGGCGTGCAGGCGCGGTCCCCCCTCGCACAGCAGAGCTCGGACGCCGCGCTCGGTCCGCAGGTAGGTCAGTGCGGCGCCAAGATCGACGCGACCCCGGTGACGGACGACCCGTACCGGCGTGCGGGTCTCGGGCGCCTCCGCCTCGGACACGGTGAAAATCAGCACCCGGCCGCCGCCGTCGGTGAACAGCGGCGCGTCCCACGGAATGTCGAGTCGACCGCTGACGATCACGGCGAGCGGGTCATGCGGAAGCCCATCCCGCTCGCGCCGAGCGCGCTGGGACGGATCTCCTACGACGCGGCCGTAGCGCTCGGCTCGCAGGGTACCCGCGCCGATCATCACGGCATCGACCTTGGTGCGGAGGCCAACCAGCATCTCGGTGTCGGCGTCGCTGCCGATCGCGCCGGAGCGGCCGTGAAGTGTCGCCCTGCCGTCGAGCGTGATCGCGAAGTTGGTGATCACGTAGGGACGGTGATCATGCGCTCGGGCGAGCAGCTCGAGCCCGTCGAGCTGCTCGCCGACGCTGGTCGGGCCCGGATCGGGAAGCAGGCGGCGCACGGCGGGAGGCTATACGCAGCTACTCGGCGGATTCGATCTCGGAGAGGTGAGCCACATTGGCCTGATCGTCAGCATCGGGGCTGGGCTCGGCTTCGAACCAGGCGTCGAGGATCTCCCCGAGCTCGGCCACGGAAGTAGCGCGCAGGCTGAGCGCGAGCACGTTGGCGTTGTTCCACTTGCGGGCACCGGCGGCCGTCTGCGCGTCGGCGCACAGAGCGGCGCGGGCTCCCGGCACCTTGTTGGCGGCGATCGACGCGCCGGTGCCGGTCCAGCAACAGACGATCGCCTGCTCGGTCCGGCCCTCCGCCACGTCTCGGGCGGCGGCCTCGCTGGCCCAGGCCCAATCGTCGCGCTCGGTGTCGAGGTGCGCCGGTCAGCCGGCAGGCGCTAGTCCAGCCAGCCGAAGCCGCGGCCGGCGATGCGCTCGAGGCGCGCGACGTCGTCGCGGAACAGGCTCGCGAGCCGCTCGCGGAGCTGCGGCGGGATATCCGGTTTGGGCACGGCGCCGGCGTCGGGGTCGTGGACGACCCGCTCGACCAGCCAGCGCAGCGACTCGGGGAGGCGGTCGAAGCTGCGGTCCAGAGCCCGCAGGCCCGGGAGCCGCACGGCGCGGTCCATGATCCGAAAGCGCCCGCCCCCCTTCGCGGTTCCGGTCTCCCACTCGCGCTCGAACTGCTTCGAGGTGAAGCCTGGATCGACGCCCAGGAAGGCGAACAGGCGGCGCATCGTGCCCTGGCGCTCGCCCTTCAGCTCCTCGCGGGTCACGATCTCGATGCGCTCGCGGCCGAACTCCTCGAGATAGGGCTGGAGCTGGAAGGAGTAGAGGCTGCGGCTCACGTAGGCGCTCCCCGGGTCGGCGAAGGCGTCGGCCAGCGCGCGGTTCTCGTAGCCGCCACCAACGTTGTGGAGGTAGTGGGAGAGCATGCGGTCGATCGGGTTGCGCACCATGTAGACGAGGCGGGCGTGCGCGAGCACCGAGCGCATGCGCGCGGCGACGCCCTCGAAGCGGGGTCGGCTGGTGTAGTGGGGAGAGCTCTCTCCCCGGACCGGCGTTCGGCCGCCGAAGTGGCTCGCGTACCACTCGGTCCCCAGCGGCCAGTTGAGCTCGGCGACGAAGAAATTGAGCTCCTTCGGCCGTGACATCTCGACCTCCGGGTGCAGGTTGAGGTAGTGGTGGAGGCTGGTCGTCCCGCACTTCAGCCCTCCGATCACGACCAGGTTGGGGAGCGTTCCGCGCCGATGCCGCCGGACGCTTCGCCGTATGCCGCGCCGCTCGGCGGCGAAGCGCTGGTGCGCTCGCGCCACCATCGCGTCGTCAGCGGCATCGTGCACGGACGCCGGGGGCTCAGCCGGCGCCAAGTCTCTTCGCCGCCTCGCGGAAGTTCTTGACCGTCGCGGTTGGCGGCTTGCGCCCTTCGAGCTTCTCGCCCTTGCGGTTGACCCAGATCACGGGCACGTTCATCTTCAGCACCGGCGCGATGTCGGTCTCATAGCCGGAGGCGATGTGCAGCCAGCCCTTCTTGCCGCCGATTCGGCGAGCGCACTCCCTGAAGTGGGCAGGATCGGGCTTGTAGCTGCGCACCTGCTGCGCCGTGACCACCAGGTCGAGGTCGGTTCGCAGATGACGGCGCGAGATGCCGAGCAGCTTGTCGTCGACGTTCGAGACGATCCCAACGTCGTAGCGCTTGGCCAACCGGTCCATGGCCGCGTTCGCCTCGCGGAAAGGCAGCCAGCTGGCCACGCTGTCCGGCAGGAACTGGGCGCGCGACGGCTCGATCTCCCAGCCGATCTCATGCGCGGTCCGCACGGTCGCGCGCCGCAGCACCTCAGCGTAGAGCTCGTACGAGCCGCGGATTATCTCGGCCTGGACCTCGAAGAAGCGCGCGATGAACGGGCCCTCGTCGAAGCTGAAGCCATCCCTCTTCGCCTCCGTGGTGAACGCATCCGTGATTCCCTTCTCCCAGTCGATCAGGGTTCCGTAGCAATCCGTGGTCACCCACTGGATGTCCTTCAGCTTGGGTAGCGCCATCGCGGCGCGGGATTATGCCAAGCGGCACATTTACGGCTTGCAGCGGACTTGTCGTTCGGTTGCGCGGGTCGTCCCGGATCGGCGGCGCGGTCGGCGTGCGTTGGATAGGCTCCCGCGACTTGGACCTGCTCGAGTACCAGGGCAAGCAGCTCTTCGCCAAGCACGGCGTGCCGGTTCCCGACGGCCGCTACGCCGACACCGTTCCCGCCGCCGTGGAGGCGGCGGAGGAGGTTGGCTACCCGTGCGTGATCAAGGCGCAGGTGCGGATCGGCAAACGCGGCAAGGCCGGCGGGATCAAGATTGCCAACGACTCCGATGAGGCGCGGAGTCACGCCGAGGCGATCCTCGGCATGGAGATCCGCGGGTTCACTGTCCACGAGGTCTGGGTCGAGCGCGCCTCGCGGATCGACGCGGAGTACTACACCTCGATCATCCTCGACCGCTCTGAGAAGAAGCTGCTCGTGATGCTCTCGCGCATGGGAGGCATGGACGTCGAGGAGATGGCCGAGACGGATCCGTCCGGCCTGATCAAGCGCCACATCGAGCCCGCCGAGGAGTTCACCGCCGAGGCTGCCCGACAGATCTCGATCGATGCTCGGATCGACGAGGACGCAAGCGACCAGGTGGCGGAGCTCTTGGTCAAGCTGCACGATGTCGCGCTGGCGGAGGACGCGACCCTGATCGAGATCAATCCCCTGATCGTCACCTCCGACCGCAAGGTGGTCGCGCTCGATTCGAAGATGACGATCGACAACAGCGCCCTCTACAGACACGAGGAGCTGTCCGAGCTACGCGACCGCTCCGCCGAGGATCCCCAGGAGCAGATGGCGAAGGAGAAGGGCCTTACGTACGTAAAGCTCGGCGGCAACATCGGCATCCTCGGCAATGGGGCCGGTCTTTGCATGTCTACGCTTGACGTCGTCGCCCAGGCGGGCGGCAAGCCCGCAAACTTCCTCGACGCCGGCGGCGGCTCGAAGGCGGACGCGATCGTCGCCGCGCTCGAAGTGATCACCTCGGACGAGAACGTGAACGCGATCCTGTTCAACATCTTCGGCGGCATAACCCGCTGCGACGAGATCGCCAAGGGGATCATCGAGGCTTCGGAGAGGATCGACCTCGACGTGCCACTGGTGGTGCGGCTCGACGGCACCAACTCCGAGGAGGGGTTGAGGCTGCTCGCGGAGGCGGAGCTTCCGGACCTTCATTTGGAGAAGACGATGCTCGGCGCCGCCGAGCGGGTGGTCGAGATCGCGAGCGGCTGATGGCGATCGTCGTAAACGAGGAGACGAAGCTCGTGATCAGCGGCCTCACCGGCCGGGAGGGGACCTTCCACGGGCTTCGAAACCGGTCCTACGGCACCGACGTGGTCGCCGGCGTCACCCCGGGGAAGGGCGGCCAGGACGTGGAGGGCATTCCCGTGTACGACAAGGTCGCCGAGGCGATCGCCGAGCGCGACGCCAATACCTCGATGATCTTCGTGCCGGCGCGGTTCGCCGCTGCGGCGATCACCGAGGCGATCGACGCCGGCGTGCACACGGTGATCGCGATCACCGAGGGCATCCCCGTATACGACATGCTCGGCGTCTACTGGAAGGCCAGGGACGCCGGCGTGCGCCTGATCGGCCCCAACTGTCCGGGCGTGCTCTCGCCCGGCAAGTCGAACGTCGGGATCATCCCGGCGCATTTCTTCGACCCCGGTGCGATCGGAGTCGTCTCAAAGTCCGGGACGCTGACCTACCAGATCGGCAACGAGCTGAAGCAGGCGGGCACGGGCAACTCGTCGATCGTCGGCATCGGTGGTGACCCGATCGTCGGCTCGGACTTCATCGACGTCCTTGCACTGTTCGAGGAGGACGACGAGACCGAGCTGATCGTGATGGTCGGCGAGATCGGCGGCGATGCCGAGGAGCGAGCCGCCGACTTCATCGCCGAGCAGGTCTCGAAGCCGGTCGTCGCCTACATCGCCGGGTTCACCGCCCCGCCCGGCAAGCAGATGGGCCACGCGGGGGCGATCATCTCCGGCTCTTCGGGCACCGCCGAGGCCAAGAAGGAGGCGCTGGAGGCCCGCGGTGTTCGCGTCGGGCGCTCGCCGACGGAGAGCGCCCAGCTCGCGGTCGAGGCGATGCGGGCTATCGCCTAGTCCAGACCGGCGGACCTCAGGGCTTCCGCTCGAGCCGTCTCGATGTCGCCAGCGTCCACCGCAGCGTGGAACCGCCGAACGGGTTCCAGGTTCTGGGCGGAGATGCCAGGTCAGTATCTAGGACGGTCAGGGTCGCTCCTATACTCGCCCGATGGCCGCCGAGCTGATCAGCTTCGCCCGCGGCGCTCCGAGCGCCGACATCCTGCCCGTCGAGGCGGTGCGGGGAGCCGCGCAGCGCGCGCTTGCCGACGACTGGAAGCGAGCCCTCTCCTACGGCACCGGGATCGGGCACCCGGGGCTGTGCGAGTGGGTCGCCGAGCGACACGGCATCGTCGATCCGGCCCAGGTGATGATCACCAACGGCTCGCTCGAGGCCGGCTCGATGCTGTTCCAGCACCTGATCGCGCCCGGGGACCGGGTGATCGTCGAGCAGCCGTCCTACGACCGCACGCTGCTCCTCCTGGAGCGATTCGGCGCCGAGCGCGTCGGCGTGCCGCTGGACGAGGACGGCATCGACGTCGAGGCGCTCGAGCGTGCCCTGGTTGGGGGCCCCGTAAGGCTCGTCCACGTGATCCCCAACTTCCACAACCCCGCTGGCTGCACGCTCTCGGTCGCAAAACGCGAGCGGCTCGTCGAGCTCGCCGCGGAGCACGGCTTCTGGATCTTCGAGGACGATCCCTACCGCGAGCTTCCGTTCGAGGGCGAGCCGCCGCCGACGATGCTGGCGCTCGACGGAGCGGGCCGGGTGATCCACTCGTCCTCGTTCTCGAAGACAGTCAGCCCGGGTGTCCGGGTCGGCTACCTCGCCGGGCCCGAGCAGGAGATCACGAAGCTCGCCGAGCGCGCCAACGAGGTCTACATCTCGCCGAACATGCTCGCCGAGTCGATCGTCTGGGAGCTGTGCCGATCCGGAGCCCTCGAGGCCAACATCGCCTTCGTCAAGGGCGCCCTGCGCGAGCGGCGTGACGCTTTGGTCGACGCCCTGCAGGAACATTTGTCGGAGGCCGAGTTCGTGGTGCCCGGCGGCGGCTACTTCCTGTGGCTGACGCTGAACGACGACGTGGACTGCGAGGACCTGCTGGCCGCCGCGCTCGAGGAGCGGGTGGCGTTCATCTCCGGCCGCGACTTCATGCTCGACGGCGGACGATCCAGCCTCCGCCTCTCGTTCGCCAGCGTGCCGGCCGAGCAGATCGGCGAGGGCGTCGAGCGAATCGCGACGGCGCTGGAGAGGCTGCGGACCGCGAGCCCCGCCTGATCGCTGATCGGCTCCGAGCCCCCTCGATCCGCCTGCAACTTTTACGGCGCCGTTACATGCCCGTAAGAAAGCGCCGGTAGGGTCGCGCGGACCGGCTAGCCACCGGTCGCAAAGTCCCGCAAGTCCCGCAAGTTCAGGAGGTTGGCCCCGAGATGACTCCGATCACGATGGTCGAGGGCACACGGAAGCTCGATCCGGTGAGTGAGCGCAACGTCGCCGAGCGGCGCTTCTCCGCCCTGGCGTCGGCCGTTCGGGAGCACGAGGCCTCGGTGAGGCGTCGGGAGTACGCGATGCGTCCCCAAGACCAAGCGCTCTACCGCCGCCTGCGACAGATCTGCGGCGAGCTCTAGAACAAACCGCACGACCAGTCGCCTTCGGCTCCTCGGCGGGTAGTCCCCTACCTTCCGTAGCGGTCGGAGCTGAACTCGAGCTGGTCCGGCAGTGGCGGGCGCGGCGGCGGCGAAGGATCGGCGCGGACTGAAACGGTCTCCGCGACGCTGCGCGAGACCACGTGGCGCCCGTCATCGGAGGAGACGACCACCTCGTTCTCGCCGGAGGCCGCAAGCGTGCCATCCAGTCCCGGCCGCAGCCCCCGCCCCTTCGACCAAGGGGTGGCCGTGCGGGCAGGTCTTGGCATCGCCGATCGCCGCCAGCATCCGCTCCTCGAGCACCGGCGACATCGCGTGCTCGAGCCGCTCCGCCTCCTCATGGACCTCGTCCCACGGGACGCCGAGGACGTCGGTCAGGAAGCGCTCGATCAGGCGGTGGCGTCGGACAATCGCCTGGGCGTGCTCGCGCCCGTCCGATGTGAACGCGAGCGACTTGTCGGCGCGGCGATCCACGTAGCCGTCCTGCTCCAAGCGGCCGATCATCTCGTGCACGGTCGGGGCGGAGAGCCGCATGGCGCGGGCGATGTTGGCGCCGGTGATCGGCAGCCCCGCCTCCTCGAGCCAGAACATGCTCTGGAGGTACTCCTCCTCGGCAACCGTGGCGTGCTCCTGCGTCACCCTCCCGATACTAGACGTCACCACCAATCATCAGCCGTGGCGAGAGCGAGCTTCCGCATGAGAGGATGCGGCGGTGCGGATCGAGCCGGGCACGAGGGCGATTGTCACCGGCGCGTCGCGCGGTATCGGCCGCGCCCTGTGCCTGGCGCTGGCATCGCGGGGGGCGCGGCTAGGGCTCATGGCCCGCGGCAAAGAGCGAATCGAGGAGCTCATCCCGCAACTCCCCGAGAGCCCCGCCGGCCCGCACCTGGCACTGGTCGCCGACGTTGCCAAGCGAGGCCAGGTTGAGCGCGCCATCGACCGTTTTGTGAAGCGGGCCGAAGGGCTCGACCTGGCGGTCGCCAACGCCGGAGTCGCGCATTACGGTCCATTCGTCGACACCGACCTCGAGCGGGCCGAGGAGATGGTGCGGATCAACGTCCTCGGCACGATCTACACGGTCGGCGCGGCACTCCCCCACATGCTCGACCGGGCGCGCGGCCACCTCGTGATCTTGTCCTCGGGGGCGGGTATTCGCGCCTTCCCCGGGGCCGCCGTCTACGGCGCCACCAAGGCGGCCGACCGCGGCTTTGCAGAGGCGCTGCGGCACGAGCTCTCAGGCACTGGGGTCTCGGTCACCACCGCGTTCCCCGGCGAGGTCGAGACCGGCCTTCACGCTCACGAGCGCGATCTGCTCCCGGACTGGCGGGAGAACGAGCAAGAGCTGCCGCCTCAGAAGGTGGCCGAGGCGATCATCGAGGCCGTAGAAGAGGACTCGCGCGCCGTCTACATCCCGGGCGTGGTGCGACTGCTCGGACTGAACAGCGTCGCCCCGCGGCTCACCGACGCCCTTCTCCGTCGCATCCGCGGTGCGACCGCGGCCCCGCGCCGCGACTAGTGGTGGTCCCCACTAGCGCCTCTCGGCGAGGGTCGAGACCACCGCCTCGTACACGCCGTCGCCGTTGCGGCCCTCGGTGACCGTGACATTGGCCCGACCGCCAATCGCCTCGCGCAGCCCCGGATCGCGCTCGGGACCGTTGGCGACCACGAAAAAGCGCCCCACGGCCTCGGCCGCGTCCAGGTCCTCGAGCGAGTCGCCGACCCCGATGCACTGGTCCGGCGGGTAGCCGCGCGCCCGCATGTGGAAGGCAACCGCCTTCGCCTTGCTCGCGCCGCCGGGCACCAGGTGGTAGGCGTGGGCGGGCCCGTCCAGCCCCTCCATGCGCCGCACGATCGCCCCGTTGTCGAGAAAGCGCAGATCGTCGTGGCCCTGCTCCGCGAGCAGCGCGTTGGCCGCAGCGACGTCGATGCGGCCGCGGAACAGATGCGAGAGCACGCGGTCGACGTGCCAGGGGCCGTGCCATTCGAGCCGTCCCGGAAAGCGCTCGAAGAGGAGGTCCGGAATGCCCGCGGCGAGCATCTTCTCCGCCGGCGTCCCCTCCTCGTCGGGCGCCCAATCGCCGGTCAACAGGGTCCGCTCGCCGTCGATCACCACGCCACAGCCCGCCTCGTAGATGTAGGAGGACTGGGCGAGCAGACGCGCGTCGGCCGCCACCTGGGCTTCGCGCCGGCCCGACATGATCACCACCTCGACCTCGGCGCGGTGGCAGGCCTCAAGCGCCCTCGCCTGCTGGAGCGAGAAGCCTCCCTCGGCGTCGCGGAACAGCGACCCGCGGTAGCCGAGCAGGGTGCCGTCGAGATCGGTGTAGACGCAGCGCAGCGGCACGCGGCGCAACGGTACACAGGGTCAGCCGCGCTACGTTAGTCGCCGATGTCGACTTGGCGCCTCATTGACCGCCTGCTCGAGTTCCCGCCGCCGCTGGCGGCCGGGATCGTCAACGTCACCGACGATTCCTTCTTCGAGGGAGCGCGGAGCGAGACTCCGGAGCGCGCCGTCGGGGACGGTTTGGCGCTGGCCGAGGCGGGGTTTGACCTGCTCGACGTTGGTGCCGTGCCGGCCCGCAGCGGACCGGCGGTCTCGGTCGACGAGGAGGCAGCGCGGCTTGTCCCCGCGGTCGAGCAGCTGGCCCGGCGCGCTGGCGTGCCGGTGACCGCGGACACCTTCCAGGTCGAGGTCGCGAGCCGCGCCCTCGACGCCGGCGCCGCGGCGATCAACGACATCTCGGGCGGCACCGACCCCGAGATGCTCGACCTGGTGGCCGAGCGGGGCTGCGGCTATGTGCTCATGCACATCGAGGGGCCACCGCGCGCCGATCGAGAGCCCCGCAGTCACCGGGACCCCGTCGCCCACCTGGTGGGCTGGTTCGGCGAGCGGATCCAGTCTGCGCTCGGCCGCGGCATCGCCGAGGAGCAGATCGCGCTCGACCCGGGCCTGGACTTCGACCTCTCGGTCGACGACGACCTCGAGATCCTGCGGCGCCTCGGCGAGCTGCGCGAGCTCGGCCGCCCCCTGTTCGTGGGCCTCTCGCGCAAGGACTTCCTCGGCGCAGTGCTGGCAGGCTCCTGGCAGGGTCGAGCCGCCGCCGCAGAGCGCGAGTGGGCGACCGCCGCGGCGACGGCGCTGGCCGTCGCCGGTGGCGCCGAGATCGTGCGGCTGCACGACCGAAGCGCACTGGACGCACTGCACACGGCAGCCGCGGGGCAGCGCCCGGCCGACCCCTGCCCACCGCGAATGGATAGCGCCGCCCCCGGCGTCGCGGCCGCCACCGGCTGGGAGCGTGCGATCGAGCCCGGGGGCGCTGACGCCCGCCTCGTCGCCGAGAGCGTCGAGGCAGCGCGAACGGCCGACAGGGTCGAGATCCCCGCTTCGCTCGCGCCCCAATTGGCGGCAGCACTTCCTGGGAGCGGGATCGAGGCGCTGTACTCACACCAACTCGAGGCGCTGGAGGCGGCCGCTGTCGGCAACGCGATCGTTACCAGCGGGACCGCGTCGGGCAAGTCGCTGTGCTTCAACCTCCCGGTCCTCGACGAGCTCGTCCGGAACGACGGGCGCCGGGCCCTGTATCTCTACCCCACCAAGGCCCTCGCCCAGGACCAGGCGAGAAAGCTGTCGGCGCTGGGCCTGCCGCAGCTTCGCCACGCGATCTACGACGGCGATACCCCACGCGATGATCGCCCGCAGATCCGGCGTCGCTCCAACCTGATCCTCACCAACCCCGACATGCTCCATGTCGGCATCCTGCCTCACCACAAGAACTGGGGGGACTTCCTCGCCAGCCTCGGCTGGGTAGTCGTGGATGAGGCCCACACCTACCGGGGCGTGTTCGGATCGCACGTCGCCAACGTGCTGCGCCGGCTGCGCCGGGTCACGGGCCTCTACGGCGCGAGCCCGAGGTTCATCCTCGCCTCGGCCACGATCGCCAACCCGGTGGAGCTCGCCGAGCGGCTGGTCGGCGAGCCCTTCCGACTGGTGGACTCCGACGGCGCTCCGCGCGCCCGCCGGCGGATCGGGTTGTGGAACCCGCCGGTGATCGACCCGAAGTCGATGACCCGGCGCTCGGTCCTCTCCGAGGCAGCCGAGCTGCTCGCCGACCTGGTCGGCGAGGGGGTGCGGACAATCTGCTTCTTGCGCAGCCGCCGCGGGATCGAGCTCATCCAGCGGTTTACCCGCATGAGGCTCGAGGAGCTGGGCCGGCCACAGCTCGCGGAGCGCATTGCCCCCTACCGGGCGGGCTACACGCCACAGCAGCGCCGCGAGATCGAGGCTCGCCTGGCGGGCGGCGAGCTGCTCGCGGTCGTCGCCACCGACGCACTCGAGCTGGGCATCGACATCGGCGAGCTCGACGCGGCCATCTGCGTCACCTTCCCGGGCACGGTCGCGAGCCTGCGACAGATGTGGGGCCGGGCGGGGAGGCGGAGCGAGGGTCTCGCCCTCTACATCGCCGGCGAGGACGCCCTCGACCAGTTCTTCTGCCGCCACCCGGAGGAGTTCCTCGAGCGACCGGTGGAGGCGGCGATCCTGGATCACGAGAACGAGCGGATCCAGCTCGCGCACCTGCTCGCCGCCGCCTACGAGGTGCCGCTGTCCGATGCCGACGCTGAGGTCTTCGGGGAGCGGTGGCGGGAACGAGCCGACACCCTGGTCGCGATCGGCGAGCTGCGGCGCGGTCGCGACGAACGCTACCTGCCGCGCGGTCCCCGCTTCCCGGCGGGCGACATCTCGCTGCGCTCGGCCTCGCCGGACTCGGTGGCGATCGTCGAGCGCGGCTCCGGCGAGCTCTTGGGAGCGGTTGAGGCCGAGCGGGCGTTCACCACTGTCCATCCCGGCGCTGTCTACCTGCACCTGGGGCGCTCCTACGAGGTGCGCGAGCTCGACATCGAGGCGCGGCGCGCGGTGGTCGACCGCTTCGACGGCGACTGGTACACGCAGCCGAAGAAGGAGACGGAGGTGTACATAGAGCGGATCGTCGCCAAGAGCGACGATCCGGTCGGTGGTGGGATGGGCATCGAGTTGTTCTTCGGGGAGGTGTCGGTCACCGAGCAGGTGATGGCCTTCCAGCGCAAGCGGCTCTCCGATCACCAGGTGATCGACATGGTGGGGCTCGACCTGCCGGAGACCAACTTCCCGACCCAGGCGCTCTGGTACGTGCTCGGGGACGAGCTCGTTGGCCCGGCGTCGCTTCCGCCCGAGGTCCTGCTGGGCGCGCTACACGCCACCGAGCACGGCCAGATCGCGGTGCTGCCGCTGCTGGCGATGTGCGACCGCTGGGACATCGGCGGCCTGTCGACCAACGTGCACTTCCAGACCGGCCGGCCCACCATCTTCATCTACGACGGCCATCCCGGGGGGGTGGGAATCGCGCGGCGTGGCTTCGAGCTGTTCGAGCGCCTGGTCGCCGACGCCGCGAAGCTGATCGACGAGTGCCCCTGCGCCGACGGCTGTCCGTCGTGTGTGCAGAGCCCGAAGTGCGGCAACCTCAACGAGCCGCTGCACAAGCAGGGGGCGCTGGAGCTGATGACCGGGATGCTGGCGCGAGCAGGCGGCACGGAGAAAGTCAGCGAGCAGACGGCCGACAGCGAGCACCGGCCTTGAGTCGGAAGCTTCAGGTGGCGGTAATCGGCAAGGGCGCCGCGAACGAGGTGCTGGAGCCGCTGGCCGAGAAGGTCGGACGCCGGCTCGCTGAAGCCAGGGCGATCCTCGTCTGCGGCGGGCTGGGCGGGGTGATGGAGGCGGCGGCCCGGGGAGCTCACGGGGTCGGTGGCGATGTGATCGGAATCCTGCCCGGTGAGGACCCGGGCGAGGCCAACCCGGATGTCACTCACGTGGTGGCGACCGGGATCGGCCACGCGCGCAACCTTGCGGTGGTGGCCTCCGCTGACGCCGTGATCGCGATCGGCGGCGAGTGGGGGACCCTGGCGGAAACGGCGTTCGCGCGGCGGCTTGGGCGGCCGGTGGTGGCGCTCCGTAGCTGGCAGGTCAGCGGCGAGGGCACGATGGCGGG
>WNGD01001663.1_pt1 | contig 23992 bp, 14 predicted proteins | sample 5400671 | NCBI WGS metagenome assembly WNGD01 (sample SAMN13153369, study PRJNA577476) | soil metagenome | isolation source: 40 cm soil or saprolite under grassland replicate 2 | place: USA:California | collected 2016-06-15
TTCTGCCATCGAACAGGAAAACGGTGCCGAACGACTTCAGCACCGCTCTATCGACTTCGCTGGGCAATGAGTCGTTTATGGCTTGACTATCGCCCAACATTTTCCTTTTTCTTTCTTCAAAATTCGGGATGACTCATGTAAGCGAGCCGCCGCAGGCGGCGAGGAGAGCTAAGCAGTTACACCTATTTTACTGCATTGGCGGGTAATGCACAACTCGGCATATACGGTGTATATGAACAATAATAATGCAGAAATCGTATCGTTGTAATTATATATTCACATTTTTTAACGGAGTATTTCTGTTAAACTCTATAAAATGACAGTATCTTCATAAAGCACAATAATTCGTGCAAAGTGGAATGCCATCTGCTATATTATAACGGTCTGATATAGTGAATATATAAAATACTGTAAAAATTTGACAGGTCTGGGGTTTGGTAGATGACGGACGTGGAGCAACAATGTGAACAGATAAAAGCGCCGGAGGTTTTGAAAGCGCTACTCAGCGAGTTTAGCGCGATCCCTGATTATTGTACGCTGAGGGATAGTCTGCCCAGGTATCTGGCTGCTGTGCTCAAATGTCGTAGTGTTTTGCTCTATCAGCGCATGGGCGAAGCACTGCATTTTGCGGCGAGTTCTTTTAACGATGAGCCGGGGTGGTCAGCCTCTCTGCTGGCTGTAGCGCATATCAATCCTATCACTCTCAGTAGCGATGAGCCAGAGGCCTCTGCCTGGCGCGAACGGCATGTGATAGCAGTACCGGAAGAACAGCCAACACTGGTTGCAGCGCCATTGATTTACCGTCATCGTGGGATTGGTGTATTGGTAGCTCTGCGGGGTACAGACCAGGCGGGAGAGGGCTATGAAAAGACCTGGGCAGCCGATGAAGTGCAGGTTCTGGACGCAGTAGCCGGAGTCGTGGCCTTGCTACTGGAGAATACACGTTTGCTTGAGCGTGATCGAGAACGTATTCATGAGCTCTCCTTATTGAATAGCATTAGCAGTCAGATGAATGGCTCGATGTATGAACGTGAGCATTTGAGGAGTGTCGTAATACAGCGTGCAAGAGAGATCTCAGTAGCGGATCTTTGTGAGCTGATAGAGCCTGCGCTAGCGAAGGACGCCGTTCCGTGGGTAACAACTACATTACGGGAGATGTTGTTACAGCGCTTTCATGAACAGAGGACGCTAGCGCCTCTGATTATTGAGCGCCCTGGAGATTTAAACAACGCGCATGCCGATGACTATCTGCAGCAACTGCCGGCGGATATCAAGACTTTCTTTGCCTTTCCATTATTGAATGGTCGCACAATCGGCAGGCGCGGAAGATCTTTATTGCGTGGAAGTATTGGTACGACGCAGAACCTCGTGCAGGAGCCAGATGTCCTGGGCATAGTCGTAGGGGCATATCATCGTGTCTCGAAGCTACGATCAGAAGAAGTCGTCTTACTGCAAGTACTGGCGAGTCAGGCCAGCGCCGCCCTGGAAAATATGTATCTGATGGGAGAGGTGATAGAGGCGAGGAACGAAGCGCGCGAACTCCTGCGCCAGGTGCTGGACGACCAACATTTGAAAGAGCTGATCCTGAAAAGTATTCCAAGTGGTTTAATTACCACCGATCGCCACGGGTGTATTATCACATTTAATCGAGCTGCCGAAGCCATTCTGGGCTACCATCCCTATGAAGTGCTGGGGCAGCCCCTGCACAAATTTCTTGATCTGCGTCCTATAGCATCTATGAGCTGTATCTTGCAACGCATGGAAGCTGCCCGTCTGGGGGGACACGAAGCATGGCCTGGGGAGATCCATACAGGCGAAGCGCGTAGCGAAACTGTAGTCACAGTAGACCGTCATGGGCAGGAAGTGGTGCTGGATGTCGATATGTTACCCTTATGCGATGACCCTGGGAAGCAAATAGGCCTGCTGGCAACTTTTATCGATGTGACCTCTGTCCATCGCCTGGAAGAAGAAAAACGGCGGCTGGATCGCCTGGCATCTTTAGGAGAGATGGCTGTTAACGTCGCCCATGAGGTGCGTAATCCACTTGCATCTATCAAAACGACTATGCAGATGCTGGAGGAGGATCTGTTAAGCGGTGACGCTATCCAGAAAATATCCGGATCAGATGATGGAGTACGGGCGTCTGCTGCGGTCGTCCTGAAAGAAGTGGAGCGCCTGGACAAGATTGTGCGTGACCTGCTTCTGTTTGCCAGGCCACGCCAACTCCATCGAGTACGCTGTAATCTTGCCGAGCTTAGTGAACGCGTGTTGCACTTTATGCAGAGGCAATGTGCTGAAGCAAATGTGGTGATCCATCATGTCTATAGCAAGGTGCCAGCGATCTGGATCGATATTGCACAAATGGAGCAAGTGCTCCTGAATCTTTATATGAACGCTATTCAGGCTATGCCCGATGGAGGTATTCTCAGCATTACCTGTCAGATAATTTCTGCGGGGGGTATCGGCGGTGAAGCAAGCAATACAGAGATTGCACCAGTACAAATGCATATGGAAACTATGGACCACAAGGCATGCACTGCTTTGTCTGAGCGAAAAAACAGAACAGTGCTCCAACAGTGGCTAGAAATAATAGTAAGTGATACTGGAGTTGGGATTCCTCCTGATCAAGTAGAGCGTATTTTTCAGCCGTTTTTTACCACAAAAGCACATGGTATCGGGTTGGGCTTAGCCATTACGCGTCGGCTGGTGGAGGATCATGGCGGTTACATTCTGGTCGAGGGGCATTTCGGCTATGGGGCGTCGGTATCAGTACGGCTTCCCCTGGTAAATGAAGACGGTATGTGGGATAAAGAAGAGAATGTTGAGGAGGGCGGAGGTTGAGTTATGAGCCTGATGATATTAATTATTGATGATGAACCACATTTGCCACACCAGCTAGCACGTTTTTTAAAGAAGCATTCCTACGAGGTGTTTATTGCATCTGATGGGGAAGCTGGTTTACGAACGTTACAAAGCAACACAATTGATCTCGTTTTACTCGATCTACGCCTACCCAAATTAGGGGGATTGGAAGTTCTCTCGTGCATTCAGAAAATTGACGAGGAATTACCCGTCGTAATCATCACCGCGTATGCTGACGTACAATCGGCGGTAGCCGCGATGAAACTGGGGGCAGCAGATTACTTACTCAAAGGATTTGACCTCGATGAATTACTACTGGTCGTGCGACGAGCTTTAGAGAAGAGTGCCATGTCAAGAGAATTGCGCCTGTTGCGGAGAGAGCGTAGTGAAAACTACCACTTTGATCATATTGTAGGACACAGTGAACGCATGCGCGAAGTATTTAGTCTTGTCACGCGGATTGCCCATAGCGAAGCTTCAGTGTTGATTATGGGAGAGAGTGGAACGGGCAAAGAAGTCGTAGCGCGTGCCATTCACGAGCAAAGTACACGTGCGGCAGGTCCGTTTCATCCACTAAACTGTGCAGCAATTGCCCACAATCTTCTGGAGAGTGAGTTGTTTGGCTTTGAGCAGTATGCCTTTACCGATGCGAAAAAGCAGAAACGCGGCCTGTTAGAACTGGCCGAAGGTGGGACTTTGTTCCTCGACGAGATTGGTGAGATGTCACTGGACATGCAAGCCAAACTTCTGCGCGTATTGGAGACGCACTCATTTTTCCGGCTGGGAGGAAATAAAGAGGTCAAAATCAACGTGCGCGTGCTGGGGGCAACCAACCGGGATCTTGAGCAAGCGATGAAAGAAGGGTCATTCCGTGCTGACCTTTTCTTTCGCCTGGCGGTACTGAAGATACTACTTCCGCCATTGCGCGAACGACCTGACGATATTATACTCTTTGCCTCTCGTTTTATCGAAGATTTCAATAAATCGCTGGGACGGAATATCCGGCGCATCTCGCCGGAGGCACAACACCTTCTCCAGGCATATACCTGGCCTGGGAACATACGTGAATTAAAGAACGTCATCGAACGAGCCGTAATACTAAGTAGTAGCGAAGAATTGTTACCGGCTCATCTTCCACAAGAGATCGTAGGAACGCTTGAGCGGGGAGAGGAATCTCCCCGTGATCCATGGGAGCAGTGGTTGAGCGAACGACCGCCGGAACCTATCTCGCTCGAAGAATTGAGTGATCGTATAGAGCAACACGTGATTCGCTGGGCATTAGAAACAGCGAAGCATAATCGCGTGCGAGCCGCTGAACTACTGGGATTTGCAAAAGTTGATCAGTTGCGGTATCTTATGCGTAAGCATGGGATTGAATAGGAGAACGGTTTCACTGCAATAAAGTAGAATACTAATCATTTCTTCCTGACGAAGAAGAGATGGTGCTCACAGAGCAGTGCAACTGCTAATGCGCCTGATATACATTGTTATGAGACTCAAAGGTATCCTCGTCGTGTATTGCGAGTAGCTCGCTTTCCAGCTCTTGCCAGGCTTGCAGTTCTATTTCGGCGTTACTTAATTGTTGACGTTGGAACATCGCTTCCTGGAACTTTTCGGTAACACGTTGACGGAACGTAGCGAGAATAGGTCGTTGTATCGCTGGCCTGGGCATGACGCGCAGTTCTACCTTTTGAGGAAGATAGAAGTCATTTTTATCGAACGCGAGCGAGATCAGGTCGCTGAATGTCGCAAGCAGGTTGAGTCGCTGCGGAGTAAAATAATCCAGCTGTGTGCTAGAAGCCAGTAAGCAGCCAGCAATACGGCCTTCGAAGCGAATGGGATGTGCAGCAGCACTCAGTTCGTGTTCATCCTGGTAAGCTGGAAAGGTCTTACTCTTGCGCAGATCGCCATCGCTGACGATATGGCGAACCTCTGTCGCATAACCGGACATAGACTCAAGTCCCAGGAAGAGCACATCATGTTCGAGATCGGCGGTCCAGGGTGGGGTGCCTTTCCCGGCACGCTCACGCAGGCTGCGAATTTTTCCATCAAGTGATGGAGGCATGCACTGTATCAACTTAATAGCCATACCCAGATTATTGGGATCCAGTTGTGTAAGAGCCTGTTTGAGCACAACCTCGCTGATACGCCAGAAGCGCAGGCTCTCGGTAGTTGTCGTACGCAGGTTCAGAACGTGTGCAAAGAAAGTAGCAGGGATCTCCTCAGAAGTATCTTCGGTAAGCCATGTTTGGACATCCGGGTGTACTTTCTCAAGGGCCTCAATCAATTCCTGGCGTTGCTGGGGCTGTACTACCTGAATCAAATGGATCAGGTGAGGCCGTTGTGGGCGCGATTCGCCGCTGGCCCAGCGAGATAGAGTCATCGTAGTCACACCAAGAGCTGAAGATAAGCGCTGGCGTTCAGCCGAGGACTTGATAATGCCTTGTAAGACAATCGACCAGGCTGGCGGAGGGGTAATCATGACATGCCACCTCTTTGCGTACTAAATAAAATGTGTAATCCTGAAGCATATCATAACAGAGGTAATGCGTTTGCGTCAACTGTTAAGATTCAAATGGTATGCAAAGGTACCTCAATGTAGGAACAAAAAGAGAGATAGTTGTTTTCATCGTTAAAAATCTGTATGATATATAACTATGATACCTTAAGCAGTGAGAGCAGTGCAGGAGGGGTGTATGGCGAAACGAGTGGTGGTAGTTGATGATGACAGAGATGTACAAGAAATCGTGACGTTTGTATTGAATTGTAACGGTATTGAGGTAGTAAGTGCTTCTAATGGACAAGAGTTGCAGCAATTGCTTGCCATTAAGGAAGGACACTTCCCTGATCTTATCATTTTAGATGTCATGATGCCAGGGGAGGATGGATATCAGATCTGTCGTAATCTGCGCAGTGATGCGCGGACAAAACATATCCCGGTAATGATTATAACGGGTCATGCGGAGAGTATTTATCGGCGGATCAGTGCGGATTTAGGGGCGGTGCAGCATATGACAAAGCCATTCCACCCATTGGAACTGGTGGAGCGTGTCCAGGTTCTTCTGAGTTTAAAATAGTACAGGTACAGGATAATCTGCTTACTTGCTAAAAATTGGGAGAGAAAGGACTTGTCTCAGCGCTCAAAAATTGGTATCATTACAAGCAAGAGCGTCTCCTGACGAGTTCAAGGAAGCAGAGCGGCTATGCCAAACAGATATGAACGTGAAATTGAAGAGATACTGCGTAATCTGGAGCACACGGACCCAAAATCGCCTCGTGGACAGAGAACCGGTGAGCGAGTGCGCCGAAGTCCAGGGCCGCGTGTGCGACCGCGCAGGAGTTTCTCTTTAAACTTCTCCACACCAGAATGGTTACTCATCATCGCAGTGATCACCGCGTTAATAGCAGGCGGTTATGCATTTACATTAAGGCCAGGGGGTCCAGGTGGTATCTTTACGCCTATTTTGGCAACTGTGAGCCTGGTCTGCCTGTTCCTGGTTGCGCTCTCGCAGTATCTATTTCGACCTCGGGGTCCGCGATCAGTACGTTTTGGGAACACCACAGTGACACCATTGCGTCGTAACTTTTTCAGCGACCTCAAGACGAGATGGCATCTGTTTATACTCAAGCTACGCTACCGACGCAAGAGTGAGCACTGAGGAGCGGATGAAGTAAGCTAAAAATGCCTGTTCCATAAATCCTGCCAAAATGGGCTTGATTGCTTGCAAGGCTGCTGCTTTGGCCTGTTGTTGCACCGCTTCGATAATCTCTTTGCGTTCTTTAGGAAAAGAGGTGGTCAGGTCGGCCCCTTCTTGATTGAGGAAGTTGCCACACCACGCGAGGAAGCGGCTGAGCCGGACAGCATTCTCTGAGACTTTCTACCCTCGCATCGTCTTGCAGGTGCCGCTTGCCGATAGCGACGATGCATGGTTTCCAACTCCGCAGCTTCTTCACGCTCGCGGCTCTTGACCAGCTCGCCCAATCACTGCAAATCTGCTTGCACCTGTTGTGCGCTGATCCCAATCGCTTTGAGAGAGGCGTCTTCTCCTTGCTTGATCAAGGCACCGAAGCGCTCGATCAAATTCTGGGTGTTACGCAGTACATGGCTTTTACACACTTGATGCTGTACACCAATCTCATCGGCAATGGTTTTAAAGCCATCGGCGTCATCAGTGACCAGCAGCTGCGCTCCCACACTCTGTGCAATGGGCTCAATCCATTGCTTGAGCGTCTGCATCTCTTCAGCAGATAAGGCATCCACACTCAAGGCGAGTCCACTGATCGGGTCAACGGTGATGCCTAATGGCAACCACTTGCCTTGGCATTTGACGCTGGTCAGGTCGCCTCCCAAGTGCTGGCGTGCGCATCCCCTCAAAGACGTGCTCTCGCTTGAGGTCAGGAATACGCCTGGCCGCCTCTTGCACCGTTTCATAGACGGCGGTTTTGCTCATCTCGACTCCGATGGCCGAGAGCGCCAGCGAGACGGCTCCATAGGAGAGACCGAGTAAGTAGAGCATGACGGCGAGCCCTTTGACACGTCCTGAGGTTTGTGCTCCGCTCACTCCTTCTGGATAGACACGAAAGGTGCGTCCACATTTCAAACACTGATAGCGGTGGACTTCGACCTGCTGATAGACGGTATCTCTCAGTGCCTTGTTCACAGGCTGCGACCTCGCGAAATTTCCTTCCAGAACAGTCGGCATAGCTACATGTTGAAGGGGCAACGATCTTCTCTGGATTCACTTTTGGCAACAACAGGTGCAAACGCATGGCTCTGATTTCTCCTTTCTTGGCTCTCTCCCAGTTTACCCCAGTTTTACCAGCTTGTGAACAGTCACTCACAATGCGGGTACTTGACAGACCACTAAAAGCATGATATAGTTCAGGCACGTCGGCGGGGTGTGGCGCAGTTGGTAGCGCGCCTGGTTTGGGACCAGGAGGTCCGCGGTTCGAGTCCGCGCACCCCGATACCGTGCGGGAGTAACTCAGTGGTAGAGTTCCTGCCTTCCAAGCAGGCTGTCGCGGGTTCGAGCCCCGTCTCCCGCTCCATTGTATGAACCGTCTCTTTCCTGGCACTTGACAGGCCGAGTCACGAGAAGCAAGCAGTGATAGGGCCAGGACGAGACGGTTTGTTTGTGTGGAAAAAGGCGTTCAACGAACACCTGCTGTATTTTGCAGGAAGGACCTGCCTCACGTGTTGTGGCAACCTGCCTTTGTGAGAAAACAAACACCTGCCTCACGCCTTCTGCCAACCTGCCTTTGTCTGGTTGGAAGCACCTGCTTATGGAAGACCGTAAGCACCTGCCCTCCTGGTTTCTTTCCTGCTGATCTTCCGGCTGCCTCCTGTCTGGGTTCCGGCCCATTGCCGGCTCTGTGGATTCTTGGGCATGTACACTGATGATTAGTGCAACATGAGGATGTTTCTAGAGATCTGGTCGCGATGAAACGGCGCGCAGAATCAGCCAACAGAAGGAGAAAAAAACATGCAATCGATGAAAACTACCTTCTCTTCATCCAACGAGAGAGGGCCAAAGAAATCAGGAGGGCGTAGCAGGAAGAAAGGCTCACGTGTGACCGAGGAACGCGCCAAAGCACAACGAACCAAGCTTGATGCTCAGGCCGAAGTTCGCCAGGCACAGGAGCAAGAATCTACTCTCCGCACACCGCAGAACAAGAAGACGGCACGGCAAGAGCGAGAGGCGAAACGTCGTGTGATCGAAACTTTGATCGATGCTTATATTCAGGATCATATCGGTGGCAATCATAGCGAGAAAACGCTGGAGTGGCACCGGACCGCTCTGGGATTACTGCGTCTGTTCCTGGAAGAGGAAGCGGACATTACCCAGATCGATGAGGTGGAGGCCGAAGATATCAGTGCCTGGTTTGCGCACATGCGAATCACTGCTGGGGCTCATGGCAAGGTGCGCAGTGAACGCACTATTCAGACCTACGCTCGTTCTGCACGAGCCTTCTTCCACTGGCTGGTGCGCCGTGGGACCTTGGAGATCAATCCGTTTGATCGGGTCGTGTTTCCCAAAGTTGGTCGGCCACTGATCCAAACCATTACGACCGAAGAGTTTGAACAGCTCTTGCTGGCCTGTGCTCCACCCAATGAGACAGGTCCGTTTGCTGAACGAGCGGCGGTGCGCAACCGTGCCATTCTCTGGCTCCTCTACGATACCGGCATCCGTGTCTCCGAACTCATCAATTTATGTGTTGAGGATCTGGACCGGAAAAAGGGGGTAGTGACGGTGATGGGGAAGGGATCGAAGGAGCGGCGTATTGCTCTGGGACAGAACTGTCTGCGCAACCTCTTCTACTACCTCGACAAGCATCGTCCTGAGGAGGAGGAGCTTGCCGATTGGGGGAGTGCTGGCGAAGACCGCCTCTTTCTTTCCGAGACGCGCCAGCCGCTCACCAAGAATGGGATGGAGATGCTCTTCAAGCGCCTCAAAGAGCGTGCAGGGATCACAGGCAAGCGCATCAGTCCACACATTTTCCGCCATACCTTTGCGATCAATTACCTCATCAAGAGCAATGATCCTTTCAGCTTGCAAGAGCTCTTAGGACATGAAGACTTGACGACAGTACAAAATTACATGCATATGAATGATACGGTCCTTCAGGAGCAGAAACGAAAGTATAGCCCCGGCGATCACATTCCGGCTCGTATGCCTGGCCCAAGGCAGACAAGGCGAAGAGGGTATACGACCAAAGAGCAACCCAAGAGAAGAAACCGGGCGAACGGACTGGAAGGCTCTGCACCTATCGATGTGCAAACGAAAGAGAACGGGACCGCCTCGTCGAAACGCAGACCGCAGCGACCAGCAGGACAATAGTCTGAAGCAGTGAACGCTCGTGGCTTTTTCATCGCCACCCGAGAAAACATGAAAACCCCTTCACACTGTCGTGAAGGGGTTTTCATGTGGATTGACCGCTCCACATTTAGAGAAGCAATGCCTCTAGCCACTCGGTGAGTTCCGTGAGTTTCATTTGGCGTGGCGTCTGGGAGCGGTCAAAAGGATCGCTCACCACCATCTGCCGCAATTGCGCAAGGGTATAGACATGGCTGTACAAGCCATACAGCAAGTCCAGAAAGCCCTCCAGATCGTCGTTGGTATATCCTACCGGGCAAGAACCATACGTTTTGAGAAGCCGTTTGCGCTTTGCCGGAGAAATGTCCCGGTCTTGATTCATGGGTTGCGTCTCCTTGTTCTAGAGAGATCCTGGTCATAAACTCTCATGCTCTATCGTATCAAATCATGCCTGGAACGGTTGTGAAAAGAAGAGGCAGGCAATAGGAAACGATCCAGAAAAGGAGAGGGAAGAAAACCAGAAACAGAAGGAAGGAAACCAGGAAGATGATCTGCCTTGTTCTCGAAATGATATCAAACGATATCACTATGACGACAATGAGGCACATTCTTGTATGAAGAAGGGGAAGGTTGTTATCAACATGATATCAAATAGTCTCTGGGTGTAGTAGGTAAAGCAAGGATGTGACCACTTGCTCACATCTGCTTCCTTGAGACACAGAAACTTCCCAAAATAAATTACCGTCAAAACAAAGATTTGATCAACAGCCGGTAGCTTGTTCGCAACAAACTACCGGCTGTTTGTGTTTTTGGAGGAATATGAAAAGGCTAAAAGAGCAACTACAGATGTACGGTGTAGAGGCACTCTCTACGAGTGAACTTCTTGCATTCGTGTTGTCTAGCGTTCCAGCTCGTAGAGACACGTTATCAATCGCCTCGAGACTCCTGGAGAAATATGGAGAGCGCGACTTGAAGAACGTGAGCGAAGCTGAACTTGTCAAGGAGGGATTGACAAGGGCCAGGGCACAATTGCTCAAGGTCGTCTGCGAACTCGCTGTACGTCTGTCAATCCCTCATCCGCAAGAACGCCCACAGATCATCACCGCCGATGATGCCGCATCACTCCTCAAGCCATTTCTGTCGCATTTGAATCACGAGGAGTTTCGTGTTCTGGTACTAGACGCAAAAAATCGATTGGTAGCCAATGTCCTTTTGTATAAAGGGACAGCGAATAGCTCAGCATTACGTCCCTCTGAGGTGTTTCGTGAGGCAATTGTACGTAATAGTCCTGCTGTGGTTGTTGCTCATAATCACCCGAGTCTCGATCCTGCTCCGAGTCCAGATGATTATGAGGTCACACGGCACCTGATTGATGCAGGCAAGCTTCTTGAGATAGAAGTTGTCGATCATTTAATCATTGGTCATCCAGGATATGTGAGCATGAAGGACCGAATGATGTGGTGACCTGCGAGCTCTCTCTGATTACTGACATTCTGTTTTTTATCGTTCTGGAAATAGAGTGTCAGTAATTGGAGTGCTCTCTACTCTGTAGAGAGGAAGGGGGTCATCTGAACACAAAAAGAGAGACTTCACTTCACATCTTTTCTGCTCTTGATATCACCATGCTTCAACAGCTTTTCCCTCCCCCGTAATCCGCACTGGTATCCTCTCACTCGTTTCTCTCTCTCTATAGAAAAGCTCTGTGGTGGGGAACTCCTGACTGCTCATCGTATGTAATTGCAGAAGGACGCGTAGACGGAGTTCTATCGCTATTTCGAGCAAGAGTCTTGCATCTTCTTTCTCCATCACACCTGACGGAAAGATGAGTTTTGTCAGGCCAGAAAATGTGCGGGTGATGCTTCTCATGTCGCGTGCACTCCATTCACCAGAGGGAGCTTCAAACCAGCGTTCCCAGAGGGTACCATAGGCGGTGATGCGTCGTAACTCATGATGAAATAATTCACTCGTGTAGTCAAGAATGAAGCCAACATGTTTCGTCAGCAATTCTTGCGTCAGTTTAGGAAGCTCCCATCCTGGCAGGTAAGCCGCCCAACGATCATGAAAGGCGAGATCATCACTGATGCTTGCAGGCAAGGGTTTGAAAAGATGCTCTTGGAGCATGTTCACACGCGGATTAAACTCAATGTTGCCGTTAAATACAAAGCCCGCGTATCCTGGTACGTTGATCGTGCCTCGATTGATCTGTCCGCTCTCCATGTAGCTCTTGTAGAGATTTTTGTCATCGTCAGCGTTGAAACTGCTTCCGGCAATTTCATCAAAGCCTATTGCATCACAGTGTGCAATCAATCCCATTTGAGGGGGGTTCGTGTTGCTCACAAAGAGCTTAGGGACCGTAATGGTTCCACCTGCTAACATGGTCGCGTAGGGACTAAATTCAGTAAAACAGAACGATTTTCCTGTCTGACGCGGACCAAGTTCTATCAAGTGGTAGTTGCTTTCTACGAGGGGAATCATCCGCACAAGATAAAGAAGTTTTGTACGTGTTTCTTTCAGCCTCTCGTGTAACGCTTCATATCCCATTGTCCGAATTAAAATATTGATCCATTCGTCTCGTGTAAATTGCTCTCGTCCACGAAGGTACTCTTCAAAATCGATCTTACTGATCTGAACGGGATCGAGACGGGAGATGACAAAAGGATAGGTTTTCCCACGATACCGTTTCTCATTATCATAATACAGCATCACGCGGCTCCATACGCCCGCCAGGAGAAGGCGTTTGTGGCTAGCAACAATTTCGGGCGAGATATTAATATGCTGAATATTTGCGGTCAAGAGTCTGGCCCAGTAGACTCCATCTTTGAGCTTCTCGTCCAATTCAACCCTGACCATATCGATCAGCTTGTGTGACGCTTTCTCTCGAATCGCTGACTTGATGACTTCCGTCTCGTCACCGCGTGGAATATATTTAGCTATCTCTTCGTGTACAAAACGCAGTCCCTCATGAACTTCATCATCATCAAAAAGATTAGCACAATATTTCCCCAGCATAAATTCAATCACATATGAAGGGGCTTTACTCGTTCCTCTAATTTCTTGCGTGAGATCTTTGCGGATGACTAACCCTGGAAACGTCTCAAAAAGCTTTCTGTCCAGATCATCAGGCTCTAAATGCATGTTTTCTGGAGCCTGCGAAGTATTCATTGCTGTATCCCTCCTGCATTCTCATTATTGTTATTGTAGAGGATGACTGCAATGCGCGTTCCTCTCCTCCTCTTTCCACCGCGTCTATGAATAAGACGATCCTTTTCTCTGTTTAGGGACAAAATGGTCCCAACTCCTACCAATTCTCTAAGACAATCAGAAGAGTGGAAGTCTGCGTGTCTAGAATCTTTCCTGTGCGACTATCGCGCAGTTCTATTGTCAGCGGCGTATTGCGTGGTGCTTCGACACCTTCTAGCGGCTCTATCGTAACCGTAGCCTGTCCCTGCTCTGCTTCCGGCATGACCACTATGGGCTTTGTATGGAAGAGAATGGTCTGATTCCTGGTTTCGCGAATGATAACCTCTACCTGGCGTGAGAGAACCGTTTCATCTCCAAAGAGTTGCTTCTGCTCTACGTCTAACAGGAGTTTTTGGCGCAGTCGGAGAATTTGCGGAACTTTTTGCAATGTCACGACGACGGGTTGAGCCTTGAGAGGCCATTCAATTTTCACACATGGCACGATCCACTCTTGAAGGGATGCTCCGCCATGAAAAAAGCCCAGTCCTCCGTAGGTGCGGAAACAGGCAGCTCCATTAGGGACTGCAATACGCCATTTTCCCCCAGGAGCCAGGCCCTGCGGTCCCTGGAGGTGCGTATCAACCGGGTAAGCGAGAGCACGCCTTGAGCTATATGCGGCATCTGGTAACGGAGGCAAAACTTTGCGCTCAACGTTGCCAGACCAATGAATGAACCCGTGATCGGTAACGATGAGAATACGTCCCCAACCCTTATCTCTCAAACGTTCAATGATGGTCGTATAACGTACTTTCACTTGCTCTGTTCCAAGTGGCTCAAGCTCTTCGTCATGTCCCAGTTTGTCAATAATTGCATCAAAGAGGAAGAGACGAGAAGTCTTTCCTCGTGCCTCAGAGATCTCTCCTGTTAATGCATCGGCTACGGTGAGAAGAGACTCAGGGGCAAGTTTGTAGCGTTTTTTGAGCCATTCACGTCTGTTCTCTGCAACACTTAAATTGAGCGTGTTTTCTCGCTGATACAGTTGCCATTTGCCATTTGTAATTTCCGCTCGCAATTCGTCTTCCTTCATAGGAAGTGCCATTCCCATGCCTAAAGCAGTAATCGTTGGAAGCGAGGTGCGTGCAGCAGTGACCTGCGCTCGTTCAACACCTTCATTCTCATTTACTTGTGCTTTTAAGGCCATACCAATGTCATAGCGTAAGGCATCAATCACAATGACCGCGGTCGCACGTTTCACTTCCAACTGGTCTTTTAGCCATTCTCCCTGGCTCCGATAAGCGGGAACAGGACAACTCGCGTTCCACCAGAGGTCAGTCCACTCAATCATGTACGTTTCCCAATGATTGCGATAGGCTTCTCGTAGAGGTGTGATAAGATTGAGTAATTCAGTTGTTGTCCTACTTAAATGCCGTAATATCTCTTCCCCGGCCTGTTCGACTTTCCAGCCAGTTTGTGTGTACCAGGCAATTGCATCTTCGGGTTTGGACCATGGCGTCTCAGGAACTGCATCAAGCAATGTCTTGACCGCTTTACTCAGGCGTGCAAGTTCTCCCCAGGGAATTGCTTGAGCAAGTGGTCTCTCATTCCAGTCACCCCAGAAGCCATATGCATGGCGTTCGAGCTTGTCATACAGTGGAACGAGTGCATTCAATACATCTCGGCCTTGCTTCTTTGCCAGTTGCGAACACAGTGAGTCAAAGAGAACACGCTCTGCTGCTCGGGAAAGGAAAGGACCATGATCTATCGTTGCATCGACCAGGAAGTTTCCCAGAGAGAGAAGGCGATCTGCCTCTAAAATACGCTCAGGCAACCCATTCCTGAGTTTAAGGCTATCCAGCCACATATCGATAAGTTCAAGTGCAAATTTCCGTTTTTCGCCGGGAATAAGATATTCATGGCGGGTAATATATTGCGGTGCACGGCTATGAGCCTGGGTGACAAGGAGTCGCGCAACAGATTGAATACGCCAACGTTCAAGTTCCTGCTCGTCAATTTCTGGAAGTCCTGCCTCTTCCGCAGTAAGATACAGCGCAGTACGATCAAGCTCTATCAGCTCTTCGCCATCGTTGTGCTCGTGGATGAAACGATTAATAGTTCCGCCAGCAAGGATGTCGAGAAGGTTTTTGGGAAGTAATTGAACTTTCTCTTCTCCCCACTCTGCTGGATCAAGGAGAAGATTATCTTTTGCCAGTCTCGCTACCACATCATCACCGGCATGAATACTTTGTGGCTTCCATCCCCATATGAGCAGTTTTTCGCGTAAGAGGACATCATGTATTTCTTCTGCGAGCAGTGCCTGTGAAGAGAGCCATCCTAGATTCTTTCTCGTTGCTTTGATGTGAAGGATAAACGGTTTCCGGGCGAGAAGCAGCTCCTGTACCTCAAATCGTTGAAGTGGTCCTCCAATCTCTTTGCCAGTCAATTCTGTCACGGAGAGAAGAGGAGTTCCCTTTAACGCTTCTGCTTTGACAACACGTTGCAGCAAGGGACCCCAATCGCCTGTCGGATCGCACCAGACGATCCAGGCATCTTCTCGCTTTGCAAACACTCGTTGTATATGATCAATCATGCGTTTTTGCAATGATATGCTCATACTTCAAGGCCCTCCTGCTGCAATGCTAATTGTTGCGGTTTTGCTTCATTACTCTCTGTGTGACGAGATGTCTGGTTTTCGAGCCATGTATCACTGGCCTCCACCTGTTCGTCCATCCATCCGCAGCGCGGAAGCTTGCCTTCTCGTACCCAGCGCCGCTCATCTGCTCGCCAGCGTGCACGGTCTGCAATCGCCTTTTTCGCATCGGCAGGTTTTGAAAGTACATCACTGGCTAACACACCAGCCAATTGCAATGGTGCAATGTTGACACGCACACCATCATTGATATCGACATGCCATGCTTCTTCGTGACGGAGAAGTTCATCATCGCTGGCAGGCTCTTTGTAGCCATCACCACTCCACCGATCTAATGGTTCCTCTGCCAGTAGCTCTAACAATTCTGGAGAGGCAAACCCCTTTTCCTCGATCTTTTGCAAACGCTCTGCGAAATCTTCTAGTTCACGGATACGCATTTTCGCGATTGCAACGTATGAATCGTCTGGTTCAACCGGGATTTCATTTGTACGAACATTACCGTCAGATGTGGCTCCCTTCCGCTCGACCTTGTTTCTCTCAGCGTTAAGCAATGGCTCAATATATTGCGTACGAATGCGCGCCAGGGCCCCTTTTGGGCTGGCATGATAGTAGAGAAGGCATTCAAATGCTGGACCTGCTGATGTTGCAACTGAGCTACGCTTACTTTTTTTATTTCCTGTAGACTTGATACCTCTCACTGGTTTGCTGGCGAGGTGCCAGGCAATGGGGCGGTACTTAAACTGTCGCACGTGGTTTATAAAAAAGCTGCGTCGCAGCCATTGTTCCAGGTTCTGCCCAGTTAGTTCTTGCAAGAGAGCCTCTGTTTGCTGTGTTGCTAGTGCGCCATCTTCTCTACGCAATCGTTCACGGACACGTTCGGTCAGGGTAGGCTTTCCGGTTCCTGGTATGAGAGGAATGATTCCATATTTATCAGCCCATAGGGGTATCGCTTCACCAGCCTCAAGCTGTTTGGGCCAAAGATATCCTAACAAACGCAACACTATAACACTCAGGCAATCTTCCAGGTGTCTTTGCTCTTCCGATTGGCAACGTACCCCTTCCGCACGTAGCTCTTCCAATAACCAGTATATGCTAATCGGGTGTAGCTCCATCTTCATACTTAGTTCTTCAAGAAAGGTTTCGGGAGGAATAGGAACGGTTGCTCCCGATATTATCTCTTCCTCCTCTTCCCTCTCTTTTATGGATCTTTCATCCTCTTCTTGAGTTATCTCTTTTGCTCCAGGGCCAGCCTCATAATATGCCTTCAATCTAGATTTAGTGTGACTAAGCTCTTTGTTGCTAAGCATAATATGCTTATGCGATGCGAGATAATTAAATACCTCTTGTGAAAATGGTGGTAAGTCAATGTTATCAGGGAGGTTAGGTATGCCATCATACCCAATGATAAGAGGATACCAACTTACTGGTGTGCCAGTATCACTTGTAATAATTTGAACATCTTTCTCAGAAAGACTATATATGTCACAAACGCGCTGTTCAATCATACCTTCAATAGAGTGTAATATAGAGGAAACCTTTTCCTCTTGATAGGTTATTTTATCAGGATCGAATTTACGTTCTACTATATTATTAAAAATAAGATGTTTTTTGAGTGCTAATGGATAGTTTCCGTCTCCTTGAAACTTCTGCAAATTATTGGGTATTGGTAGCTGCGATAGATAACCAATAGGCAAATCCAAGCTCTGGGAAAGAGTACGTGTAAGGTAGGAACAAACATGACTGCATAGTAAAGCCGCTATTTTCATTATATCTTGGTTATTATTTTTTAGGAAAAGTGACGAACCCTTGACATCAAATATAGAGTCTTCAAGTAATCGCATTCCTAAAGCACCTCTAGACACCATAGTATACGTTAAGCCTTGTTGGAAGAAAAAATCTGTTCCCTGAAGTCTGCCTTTCCCAAAAAGTCTAACTCTTGCTCCATTAAGTTGCCAATCGACCGCAAGCCATTCCAATCCTGTCCATTTACTGTACCCTCCACCTTTGACATGCCAGAACCAACGTTTTTTTACTAATGTAGTATTCTTATCAGCAGGTATGGGTATTTCCCAAAAACATCTTGTAAATCGTGTGTTATCTGCTGTCGCTAGTCCCTGACGTGTATAAGCTATTTCGTTGAGTCTCTGGGACTGTTGGAGTAACTTAAGGAAGTGAGGATTTAGCCAATATATCATAGAAGCTTCAGGAATAAAGAGAAAGTCCGATTGATACGGTGTAAAAAGCATTTCTCTTGCTTGACCTAATCGAATAGTTTTTAGGAGTAAAGCCCCTTGTTCTTCTGATGGTCGGGGAGCTGTGAGACGACATGCCCATACTTTGTGCTCAATAGATGGTCGTGCCTTTTTTGTAGTAAATAGTATTGGCGCAACAACAGCATTTCCAATTTCTGAAAATGCGTAACGCCCTAGATGTGTAATCCCTTCAATACTTGTCTCTTGCAATAAGCCTTCAAATTTATCTTTTTTACTCTCATCTTGCAAATTTCCTTTCGATTTCACTCGCATTCCTGAATAGCTACGTAAAAACATCCAACCTTGCATTGTCACCATTGCTACTCTTCCATTAGGTTTACACAGCTCAAGACAGCGTAATATAAAAGTCGCATATAAGTCCCGTTTACCCGGATTGTGATACTTTTCAACATAGTTTTTTAGTAAGATGCTCATATTTTTACTACCCAAATATGGAGGATTTGTTACTACTACTGTATACTGTCGATCAAGTATCTGTAACAATCGTACACCACGCTCCGCTTCATACCCGAAAAGAGCCATACTTACATCATCAGTATTGCCAGCCTCAACCTTGAAACTGTTGGCAATCGTCTCTAGAAGTTCGTTCCTCAGCCCGGCAGGGTTAATCTTTGCCATTGTCATGATTGCCTGATGGCGCATAACGGTATCGGGATCAAACTCTAGCTCATAGTTCCGTGGTTTGAGAAGGTCAGCTATAGCATTATCTAAGTATTCGCGAGTACGTAGAAGGCTACCCAACGTATCGGCTTGTTCCAGACCGATGAAAATGTTCTCCAGTAGTTTTTCAAAAATCCTATCTTGAGGAGCCCGTTGCAGATGGCGTTCTAATGCTCCCTTATCAAGCCCTTTAGGCGTCGTAGCGAGATTCATCGCTGGCGGAATGTAAGCACTCGAGCCACGCTTGCGAGCTTTACGGTGCTCCTCACGCACCAGTTCCCAGGCTCGTAAGTAGAGTGTAAGCCCTGCCAATTGAGCAGCACGCGGGTCAAGATCAATGCCAAAGAGGTGTTGACTTAAAATGCGATCAGCGATCTCTCTGGCGGTAAATGAAGGATACCGTTCACGATACATAGCAACAAACATGTCGAAGGCTACACGGAGAAAGTGCCCACTTCCCACGCAAGGATCAAGGAGTGTCAAGCTATCCAGGTCAAAAGGAGCTGCTATTTCTAGCTTTTCTGGCTGTACATAGTATTCCCAGGTGGCAGGAAGGCTGCTCTGTGGATTGGCTTCATGATAGCTGCGACCAAGACTATTTTGCAGCAACCATTGTACCATATATGGCTCGGTAAAGAGTTCTGTTTTCGCCGCAAGCTCGGAGCGACTCACAACCTTGCCGCCCATTTTGCATTTTGCATCGACACGCGCCTTGGCCTCTTCTTGATAAAATTGATAGGCCCAACCGATGGCATCGGGGTCTGCAAACATGGCATCCAGATCTTCAAGGGTGATACCCGCCTCTATTGGTTGACTCCCGTTGACAAGCTCAATACAATCAATGAGAGCCCTTGAAGAGGGACGAAGTGCTGCGGAGGGGTCGTTGAGCGCGAAGAGACCAGGAAGAGCCTCTGCCTGAGCATGACAGGCATCTTCAATGACTGCCCACCATCCTCCATCAGCGCTGGCAATACGTTCGGGATTTTCCAGGCGTAAGAAATAAAGCTTTTCAGGGAGTCCTTCATAGTCTTTCTCACCGCGCAACGTACTATCAATCAGTTGTCGCACCTCCATTGCACGGAGAGCGAGAAGGCGGTTAATCCAGGTATAGGCGGCGCGTTCTATCATCTCACGACGAGCTTCAGCCCGTTGCGCTCTGGGTAAAGGTGTAAGGATTGCAGCAGCGACACCATATGCACGCAGTTCCCCATTATGAATATCATTTAAAAGCGCGTCAGCAGGCGTGATTGTACCGTCAGAAGCAATACCTATTCGTTCCAATTCACGATCAAGGCTCCCTGGCAAAACCCCTGCTTCTGATGGTGTACCAATAAGGACATAACGCAACTTGCGAATTAACACGCGCATGATGTCTTTGTGTCGCTTCTCCATACTGATCCGTGCTCCCTTTCTACCCTTTGAATATCTGGGATTCTCATGATACCCTGGTACTTACCCATGCAACTTTGCTCCGTGAGGTATATGCCAGGTCATCATCAAAGAGCTTGAGATGATGAAAAAAGCTTCTTCTCATGATCTCTACTCTATTATGACAACCTTTTGCGATCCCAATTCTTCGGAGATACGTTGCCTGAACGTTGTCATTGCCTGTTCTATATCATCCTGTGAGCCGATACGAACTGACCCCATGATATCCTGCCATCTGAGACGCAGCTCCTGTATCTGAGACGTCTTTTTGGGCTGGTAGCGTATACTGACTTCGCGTACTCTCGTTGGCAAGTTGATACGAATGCTTGAAAGTGTGCTGAGCATACGCAAGAGTTCGCTATAACTCAGATCCGCTTTCAGTCGACTGCGTAACGTCTGCATATCTGTTGCAGACCGTGTGACCTCTGTAGCGAGTCTTGCAGCCTCTGCGTCGATCTGTTCTGCTGGCACTCCAGCGGCTGACAAACGTTCTCTTAGTGATGTCTCCACCTCTAAAAGTTTTTGTTCGATTTCTTCACGCCACTGGGCTTTCTGCCTGGTCATCGCCTGTTGAGCGCTATAGTAGGCTTTCACCAGACCACCCCAGGATGAAGGTTCGGTGATTGTACGCTCTCCTGTTACCGTTTCCCAATCCCCGAGGAAGATGCGTAGTTCTTCTGGTATTGTATCAGGATCAAGAGGAGCTGAACTCTGACGAAAATCGCGTATCATGGTATAGGTTGTACCACACTCACTTTTGAAGCGTAGTAGCGTCTCTAATAATTGAACATGCTGTGCAAGCGTCTCCCATCTACTTGCAAAGAGTGTGAGTCGTGAGGACGGGGTCGTATTGCTTTGCAGGTCTACCACAAAACTTCTCCCAACCTCAAATCCCGATGGCAGTGGACAAAATGTCATGGTGGCCCACTCTCTCAGGGTGCGCTCTTTCGCCTGAAGTTCTTCCAGTTGCTTGCCTAACTCATTATTCAGGACAGTTGCGACCGCTGCTGGGCGAATACCGAAGATGGTATCAATATAACTACGAACTTCGGTTAACTCTGAAGGTTTAAGATCCAGGCGTACACCTTGTACACGTAGTATCTTAAAACGTGGCTCTTTCGTGAGAGATTGTAGCACTTCAAGGCTGTGAGGATCTGTTAATGGTTTTCCTTCGACAATGAGACGGCAGGCCGAGGCTCGCAGGAGCAACGCCAGACCCACCTTCACCGCGTTTCCATCCCAGCCAAATGGGGGTCTTTCCAACTCGTTACGGAGCGTGTCGGCACTGATTGATCCCTGATCGTTCTCCTCCTGTGGAAGCTTCCCTTTCAGGGTACTGATGAGGATGTTGCTCATATCCAGTGAGCCGTCATTGGTGTAGACGCCCAGCTTTTGGAGATCATCGTTGGTTGTGATGTGATTGAGTGCAGCCTTTACAGCACTCTCTTCGTTCACAACGCGGTGTGGAAGTTGAGCAAAACCCGAATAGACGTCGGCCATGAAGTAGCTCAGTGTGTTCCGTACCGCGCTGCCAACGCCCTCGCCATCCATCAAATCTTGTGGCAGTCCTCGAAAGAAAATCTTACCACCACGCATGGCTTTATGGATGACCTCGCGTACATCATCCTTATAGTGCTCCAGGTCACTTCTTGCCTGGTCTGCCACACTCCTCTCAGGGTCATTGGCCCTGTTGGTTACTTCATCTATAATCTCTGCTGTCGCAATGGCTTTTGCTAAAGCGCGTCGAAACTCTTTCTCTTCGCTCATGCGGAGGATAAAACTATTGGAATCCTGGCTTGATCGTTGTTTCAACACGGCATCATTGCGGATGTCAGGTTCGAGAATGTATTGCAAAGGACTGTAGATACGAGCCGTGACATAAGCGGACTGTGAATTGCGTATGACGCGAGTATCAAGTTCTATTTTCAGCGGCTTATCGCGCCCAGATACGCCACGAACAGGTACTGGATCAAAGCGGGGAATATCGCTGTCATATTCTTTGAGCTTTTGACTTAACTCGTAGACCTGATCGTACCATTTTTCTTCACGCTGACGTACTTTACGCTGAAAACTTCGCTGCTGGGTGCTCAAGAAAGAATAATCGTCGCCAACTTGCTTGACATATCCCGCTGCAATAAGACGGTCCAGTTCTCTCTTCATCTTTGTGCGCAGTTCATTCAAATTTACATCAACTGATGAAACATGTGCCCTCGTGATATTATCCAGGTTACAGGTAATATTAGAGTCACGTCCCATGAGATAAAGAACGCGGGCAACATTTGCGGTATCCTCACTGCCTTCATGCACACTTACTGGAATGCGATTGATGTCTGTTTTGATTTCGATCGGGGCATCGCCTGCAAGTTTTTCATAGAGTTCAGCCAGGCACAGGATACGTCCAACAGGAGCATCCAGTACTCCTTCTGTATCGATGATTCCTAACTGGACCATGCTAATCATGGTACGGTTAGAGCCACTAAGGGCGTCACTTCTTCCAGTAGACTGTGCAATGCCCTTAATAATATTGGGAATGGCTGTAACTATCCAGGGAAAGTAAGGATAATACGAAGCAAAATTTTGTTCTTCAGGTGGTGAGTAGACACGCCGTGTGCCCTTCAGCGACCCTAGTTCGATTAGCTCACTGCTGTGCTGTTGAAAGAAGGTTCTTAATTCACTCTTTGCAGTCAGTGTTTTGCTGAGTAAACGCTTTTGTACGACTTCGTTGATGTCCTCATTCGTCAGTCTGCATTGAAGTGCAAATCGCTGGTTAATAGTTGCGTAGAGTGTCTGCTGCACATTCGCTTCGAGTTCCTGTACATCTCCATGGGCTGTCACTACAACCCAGATGCGCCCCTCACCCATACGAGAGGCGGTTTCCACGATTGCCTGTACTTCCATGAGTCGTGCCGTCGTATCGTCTGCTCCTCTAATCCATTGTCCTAGTTCATCTAGTTGTAGCAGAAGTTTATGACGTACTCCGGCTTTATCTCTAGAAAGACACCAGCGATGAAGACGATCAACGAGCAATTGGGCGTCTATGCCTATGTTGAAAGCAGTATCTACGGCCCGTGATACCATATCAACGTCTCTGAAAACTTCTGGCATGACTTGAGATGCTGCCTCAAAAAGGAATGTACTATAAGCATCTGAGTCCCGGACAATTCCATTCCAGCCTTTATTACAAAGTGTTGTTGCCAGGTCACGAAAGTTCTGTGTGAGTCCTTTCATGTCTATTTGATATTCAATCGTCCACGCAAATGCCCAGTTATTTGTATAGCCTCTTGATTCAGCGAATAACTTAAAAACAATGAGCGGAAGTGGATCAGTTCTTCTCGCTTGTCGTGCATGGAGATTGCCTCCAACAAGTGAGGTGGCGATTTTGCGTTGACAGATAGCGAGAAAACGTTCAATATCAGCTCGCTCTGAGCTTGATGCTTCAAGACGGCTCAAAAAGAGTTGATGGATAGACTGACCTTGAAGTTCACCGCCCTCCAGCAACAGACCAAGTACTTTCATCAGCAGCGATTTACCCGAGCCGAAGAAACCACTGATCCAGATTCCAATATCTCGCTCATTATCGCGGTCGAATGCGTCCGTGTACTCCTCAAGAACATTTCTCAAGTAACGTTCCCATTGTGGCGTCACGACCAGGTTTTGCAACTCTCCATACATGATGGATGGATCGCGGTCTGCTACCTTGACAACGGCTTCAATACGTTCTTGAATTTTGGTGGCGAAGATGTCACGAATCTTCATCAAATCTCTTCTCCCCGATAAAAATCTAACTGAAGACGTTCTTGATCTAAAAAATTGTAGAGTCGGCTTGTGTGTGGTGGCCGGAAACCAGGAATAAGCAGAACAATAGGAACAATCGTGTTTGATCTGGGATCGCGCGGCTCTTGTTCAGTGACAAACTTGCCCTTTGAAGACGAGTTTGGCGCAATCGGAAGATGAGTTTGGCACCACAAGTACCAGGGAACAGGAAAACGGTTGGCCTTGTGCTAGTGGCCGTGCTATGCTTCGAGAAGAAAGCCCATTTTTGTGAGGGAACCAAAGAAGCATGGCAAAACCGCTTGACGGAATTGCACTCCAGGCGTATTTTCGTCGCTTAGGCTTCGGACGCGCGA
>WNGD01006427.1_pt1 | contig 23990 bp, 7 predicted proteins | sample 5400671 | NCBI WGS metagenome assembly WNGD01 (sample SAMN13153369, study PRJNA577476) | soil metagenome | isolation source: 40 cm soil or saprolite under grassland replicate 2 | place: USA:California | collected 2016-06-15
TGGAAGAGGGGCCGGAGCGCGAGCCGAGTAGCGCTGCGCGTCCCTGGCAGCTGCTCCTGCTCTCCGCCAGGTCTGGGTCAGCTCTGGAACAAGCAACAGACAATCTGCGACGATATCTGCAAGAGCATGAAGAGCACGAGCTAGCTGATGTAGCCTACACGTTGCAAGTGGGGCGCAGTGCCTTTAATTACCGCCAGGTCGTCGTGTGTCGCGAGCGAGAAGAGACGATCAAGGCCCTGGAAACAGGAGCTTCACGGCAAGTGTTACGCAGTTATCAGACGCAGAGAGAGCGTCCGGTAGCGTTCCTGTTTCCGGGAGTAGGGGAGCACTATGCCACCGTCGCTCAGGATTTGTACGAACAGGAGCCGAAGTTCCGCGCGGTGGTTGAGCAATGTTGCGACGTGCTCAAAACGCAGTTGGGATTGGACCTACTCCGAGAGCTCTTCTTAAGTGACTTCCAGGCAGATACGGACAATCACAACACGGGGAGTAATGGGACTGCCAATGCAATAAGAATGGATATGCGAACGCTGCTAGGACGTCACAGGCGGAACGGACAGCATATGCAGGATGCTCCAGCAGCACCCGAACGGCTCAAGGCAACGGCATTGGCGCAGCCAGCGGTGTTTGTGATCGAGTATGCGCTGGCTCAACTCCTGATGGAATGGGGTATTCATCCGCAGGCCATGCTGGGCTACAGTTCAGGCGAATATGTGGCAGCATGCTTGTCTGGAGTGCTCTCGCTGGAGGATGCTTTGATACTGGTAGCGCGCCGCGCTCAACTCATCGCTCAGGTACCAGAAGGAGCGATGCTGGCAGTAGCTTTGTCAGAAGAGGCTGTGCAGTTATTCCTGGATGAGCAGATCTGCCTGGCCGCGGTCACGAGTACAGCAACATGTGTACTGGCTGGGCCAGTAAAGGCCATCGAACAAATGGAAGAGCGGTTGAGCGAACAGGAGATCGTGTCAAAACGTGTCGAGACGATGCGTGCCTTTCATTCGATGATGCTGGAACCATTGCGCGCGTCCGTAGAGGAATTGGTACGCACTGTCACGTTACATGAGCCAGAGATTCCTTATATTTCCAATGTGACAGGGACATGGATTACGGGGTCGCAAGCAACCGATCCTGCGTACTGGGCGGTACATATGTGTCAGACGGTGCGCTTTGCCGAGGGCGTCGGGCACCTGTTGGAGCAGAGCGACCGTGTGCTATTGGAAGTGGGACCAGGGCAGTCCTTGAGCGCATTTGTCAGGCAACATCCCGCCTGTAGCAGCGAGCGGTTGGGGTTAGTAGTAGCAACAATGCCTGTTGGAGGCGAGCGGAGCAGCGGCAAGCAGAGCTTATACATTTCTGCAGACGGCCAACGGCAGCTCGCGCAAGCAGATGTACTCACGGCTCTGGGCAAGTTGTGGCTTGCGGGAGTGACGATTGATTGGAATGGGTTCTATGCCCGGGAGCGGCGGCGACGGGTTTCGTTACCGACCTATCCCTTTGAGCGGCAACGCTACTGGATTGAACCGCCCCGTACACGAACTCTGGCGGCCCTTACGGCTCGTGCATTCAAGGGTAAGATGCCGGATATGGCTGACTGGTTCTATCGAGTGACGTGGGAGCAAAGCTCCTTGCCTGCTGTAACACAGCAGCAAACGAGTGAGGGACCCTGGCTTGTCTTTGCGGATACATGCGGGCTGGGGATGCAGGTGGTCGAGCGTTTGGCACAGGAGGGGCGCACTTGTATTTGTGTGCAGGCGGGCAATCAGTTTGCTCAGGTGGATGAAAAGCATTTTATCATACGGCCACAGGAGCCTGCCGACTACCAGTCCTTGTGCAAGGCGTTGGACTTAGCGCGACAAATGCCCAAAACTATTCTGCACTGCTGGAGCCTTACGCAAAAGGTTGAGGCATCAGAAGATCTGCGGTACTTCAGAGAGATACAAGAACGTGGATTTTACAGCGTACTGTTTCTGACGCGAGCTTTGGGAGCACAGGTGTATGCTGAGCCACTGCAGATGGTGGTAGTGTCCAATTACATGCAGGCTGTGACCGAGTGCGAGGTGTTGTGTCCTGAGAAGGCTACACTTCTAGCTGCTTGCAAGGTTATTCCACAAGAGAATCTAAATATTACTTGCCGCAGCATCGATATAGCGGTTCCAGCCTCAAGGGCACTGACGGATACGCGACTGATGGAGCGCATCATAGCAGAGTGTACAGCTTTGAGTAATGACCTCGTCGTGGCTTATCGAGGCGCTACCCGCTGGATACAGACCTATCAACCAATGCGGCTAGAAGCCCCCGGAGAAGATCCGCCGGTATTGCGACAGCAGGGTGTCTACCTGATCACAGGTGGCCTTGGGAACGTTGGACTGGTGCTGGCCGAACACCTGGCAAAAACAGTGCACGCCAGACTCGTCTTAGTGGGGCGTTCAGGTTTGCCTGCTCGTCATGCATGGAGGCAGTGGTTGGAGAACCACGAAGCGACGGAGAGCACGCGCCGCAAGATTGAGCGCATCCAGGCTTTGGAAGAACTGGGAGCGGAAGTAGTAGTGCTACAGGCGGATATAGCGGATGAGCGTCAGATGCAGGCAGTGATGGGCCAGATCGAGGAACGCTTTGGCGTCTTACATGGCGTTATCCATGCAGCAGGCATCTCGGATGAAGCGGCCTTCCGAGCAGTGCAAGATATTGGGCGCAAAGAGTGTGAGTGGCATTTCCAGCCGAAAGTCTATGGTACCTACGCCTTAGAGCATGTGCTGGAAGGGCGCGCACTCGATTTCTGTGTCGTGTTCTCTTCGCTGGCGGCGGTGTTGGGCGGCTTAGGCTTTGTGGGTTACACAGCAGCGAATAGCTTCCTGGATGCATTTGTCGCAAAGCATAACCAGGTGGCAACTGTGTCGTGGATCAGTGTGAATTGGGACAGTTGGCAGGTTAAAACCGAGGCGCATGGCGAACTGGGAGGAACGATTGCCGCCTTTGCTATGACGCCAGAGGAGGGTGTGGAGGCCTTCACGCGGCTGCTGGCCAGTGGAGCGACCCAGATCATTCAGTCGACGGGAGACCTGCAAGCGCGCATTCAACAGTGGATCAATTTAGAAGCTTTACAGGAGCGCGGCGAAACTGCTCGACCTGACGCCTGGGCGGCATCTTCTGCTCGACCAAACCTTCCAAATGCGTATGTGGCCCCCAGTGGGGAGTACGAACAGAAGATTGCCGAGGTCTGGCAACAGGTGCTGGGCATCGAGCAGGTAGGCCTCTACGACAATTTCTTCGACCTGGGAGGTCATTCCTTGATGGGGACGCAGCTCATTTCTCGTCTGCGCCAGTCCTTTCAGGTGAATTTGCCCTTAGCGACGCTCTTTGAAGCGCCCACTGTGGCAGAGTTAGCTCTAGCCATCAAAATGCTGCTCATAGAAGAGATAGAGAAATTAGATGAGGAAGAAGTGAAAAGCCTACTGTAGGGTCTGAATTGCACTCTCCTGTGGAGAGTGCGAGTTGGGCCTCGCTGATTAGATTCTTTGAATCAGCAAGTCTTTTATGAAACGCCGCATGCGCGCAGCAAAGGGAAACAGGATAAGAGGGGTTATGACAAATCCGATACTTCAAGATACTTCCTATGAAACAGCGATAGCGATCATTGGTATGTCGGGCCGATTTCCCGGTGCGGAGAATGTCCAGACGTTCTGGCACAACGTTGAGGCAGGCGTCAAGTCTATCCGTTTCTTTAGTGAGGAAGAATTGGCGGCGGCAGGAGTGGATCCGTCCTTACTACAGCATCCCAACTATGTCAAAGCAGGAGCGGTGCTGGAAGGGGTCGAACAGTTTGATGCCGCTTTCTTCGGATTTACGCCACGCGAGGCGGCAATCGCAGATCCACAGCAGCGATTGTTCCTGGAGTGTGCCTGGGAAGCATTAGGGGATGCAGCCTATATCCCGGAAACCTATCGGGGACTTGTAGGGGTGTTCGGCGGTTCAGCTTTCTGTACCTACTATGTGAATAACCTGCTTTCAAATCCCACTTTCATGGACATTGTAGGCCCTCTTCAGGTTGGAGGGGAAGACGAAGATAGCGCTCGATCCTATACAGTCGATAATGATCATGTGAGCCTTACCGTCTCGACCGGAAATCAGAATGACTCCCTGGCGTTAACGGTATCCTACAGGCTCAATTTGAAAGGGCCCAGCATTACAGTACAGTCCTTCTGCTCCACGTCGTTAGTGGCAGTCCACCTGGCCTGCCAAAGCCTGCTCAACTATGAATGCGATCTTGCTCTGGCGGGAGGGAGCGCCATCTCGGTACCACATGTGACGGGATATGTCTACAAAGAAGGGGGCATCGTCTCTCCTGATGGAGAATGTCGCACCTTCGATGCTCAAGCGCAGGGCAGCGTGTTTGGTAGTGGAGTTGGAGTAGTAACGCTGAAACGACTGGCCGAGGCGCTCGAGGATGAGGATCACATCTACGCGGTGATCCGCGGCTCGGCGATCAACAATGATGGCAGCATGCGCGTGAGCTACACCGCCCCCGGACTGGACGGACAGAGCGAGGTGATTGCCGAGGCGCTCGGCGCGTGAGCTACACCGCCCCCGGACTGGACGGACAGAGCGAGGTGATTGCCGAGGCGCTCGGACACGCCGGCGTGGCAGCAGAATCGATCAGTTACATCGAGGCGCATGGCACGGCGACCAAACTGGGCGATGCGGTCGAACTCGCCGCCATGAAGAAAGCCTTTGGCTTGCAGACGGACAAGCGCCAGTTTTGCGCCATTGGCTCCGTCAAGCCCAATGTCGGGCACCTGGATCGCGCCTCGGGCGTGACCGGCTTGATCAAGACGGCCCTGGCCCTGCAGCATAAGCAACTGCCGCCCAGCCTCAACTTCGAGCACGCCAGTGCGGAGGTGGGCTTGGAAGCAGGTCCCTTCTATGTGAACACCCAGTTGCGCGCGTGGGAGAGTAATGGGGCGCCCAGGCGAGCGGGCGTCAGTTCATTCGGGTTGGGAGGGACCAATGCGCACGTGGTGCTGGAAGAGGGGCCGGAGCGCGAGCCGAGTAGCGCTGCGCGTCCCTGGCAGCTGCTCCTGCTCTCCGCCAGGTCTGGGTCAGCTCTGGAACAAGCAACGGACAATCTGCGACGATATCTGCAAGAGCATGAAGAGCACGAGCTAGCTGATGTAGCCTACACGTTGCAAGTGGGGCGCAGTGCCTTTAATTACCGCCAGGTCGTCGTGTGTCGCGAGCGAGAAGAGACGATCAAGGCCTTGGAGACAGGAGCTTCACGGCAAGTGTTACGCAGTTATCAGACGCAGAGAGAGCGTCCGGTAGCGTTCCTGTTTCCAGGAGTAGGGGAGCAGTACGTAGAGATAGCTCAGGATTTGTATGAACAGGAGCCGAAGTTCCGCGCGGTGGTTGAGCAATGTTGCGACGTGCTCAAGACGCGGTTGGGATTGGATTTGTGTGCAGTGCTCTTCCCAGATGGAAAACTGGCTTCAGCCGCCAGCCAGCGGCAAGTAGGGCAGGGGCAAGCCCTGCCCGTACATTTTGATGTTTGCGAGGCGCAGTCGGCAGTGTTTGTGATTGAGTATGCGCTGGCTCAACTTTTGATGGGATGGGGTATTCGTCCGCGGGGAATGCTGGGATACGATGTAGGTGAGTATGTGGCGGCTTGCCTAGCAGGGGTGTTCTCATTGGATGATGCCCTGGTGCTGGTGACCCGTCGAGCGCAATTGATTGCGGAACAGCCAGAAGGAGCGATGCTGGAATTGTTGCGTGATTCGATGAAGGAGTTAGTGAGTGGCTTCACGCTCAATGCGCCACAGATTCCTTTTATCTCTAGTGCAGCGGGATGCTGGATCACGGAAGAGCAAGCAACTGATCCCGCGTATTGGTCAGCGCCTGTATGCCAGTCGGCGGGTTTTGCTAAGGGTATCGAGCACTTGTGGGAAGAGAACGAATATGTATTCGTGGAGGTAGGGCCGGGTCAGTCCCTGAGTGCCCTTGTTGAACAGCATCCAGCTTGTAATAGTGAACGGTTGGGGTTAGTGGTAGCAACGATGCCGCCAGTCTGTGAGCGGCACTTCGCGCAAGCAGATGTACTCACGGCTCTGGGCAAGTTGTGGCTGGCAGGTGCCACGATTGATTGGAACGGTTTCTATGCTCAGGAGCGGCGACGACGGGTTTCATTGCCGACCTATCCCTTTGAGCGGCAACGCTACTGGATTGAACCGCCTCGCCCAAGCTTGCAGGAAAAAAGTCCTGCTGGCTCATTAATTGGCAAGAAAGCAGATATAGCGGATTGGTTTTACCTGCCACATTGGGAACAAGCTGCCTTGCCTCCTACACGACAAATGGAAACGGGGCAAGGTCCCTGGCTGGTCTTTGAGGATGGGCTGGGGCTGGGTACAGAGGTGGTCGAACGATTAATTCGTGAGGGTGGTACCTGTATCTGCGTGCGGATAGGAGATGAGTTTATCCAGACGGATGAGCAGCATTTCGTCCTGCGGCCACAAGAAGCTGCGGACTATCGGGCTCTGTGCGAGGTGTTGAGTAGCGCTGGGCAACTGCCGAGAAGTATTCTCCACTTGTGGAGTGTTACTAAGCCTGGGGAGACTGGGGAGGCTGCGTCAGGGCCAGATGGCTTCAAGGTATTGCAAGATCGAGGGTTCTATAGTCTGCTGTTCCTGGCACAAGCACTTGGAGCACAGGGATATAGAGAACAAATACAGATCAATATGGTTTCCAATGGCATGCAGGCGGTGACAGGGAGTGAGGTGTTCTATCCCGAAAAGGTAACGCTTCTTGGTGCCTGCAAGGTCATAACGCAAGAATACCACGACATCAAGTGCCGCAGCATTGATCTTGATCAGAACATTTTATGCGAACAAAGAGTCATAGATCAACTGATGGCGGAATGTGCAGGGCAGGGGCAAGCTGGCCGTGGGCAAGCCCTTCCCCTACATTTTAATGTTTCGGACGGTGAGCCAGCTGTAGCCTATTGTGATGGTGTACGTTGGGTACAGACCTACCGGCCTGTACGCTTAGGGATATCCAGTGTCCATACTCCAACTTTGCGGCAGCAAGGAGTCTACCTGATTACAGGTGGCCTGGGGAATGTTGGACTGGTGTTGGCCGCACACCTGGCAAAAACAGCGCAGGCCAGACTCGTCTTGGTGGGGCGTTCGGATTTGCCTGCTCGTCATGCATGGGAGCAGTGGTTGGAGAACCACGAGGCGACGGAGAGCACGCGCCGCAAGATTGAGCGCATCCGGGCTTTGGAAGAACTGGGAGCGGAAGTATTGGTGCTGCAAGCTGATGTGGCTGATCAGAACCAGATGCAGGTGGTAATTCAGCAGATTTATGAGCGTTTTGGAGACCTGCATGGCGTGATCCATGCTGCGGGTATCTCAAACGAAGCGGCCTTCCGAGCGGTGCAGGATACCGGGCGCAAAGAGTGTGAGTGGCATTTCCAACCGAAAGTCTATGGTACCTACGTTTTAGAGCGTGTACTGGAAGGGCACGCGTTGGATTTCTGTGTCGTGTTCTCCTCGTTGGCGGCAGTGTTGGGTGGCTTGGGCTTTGTGGGTTACACGGCGGCCAATAGTTTCCTGGATGCGTTTGTGGTCCGGCACAACCAGACAGCAACTGTGCCGTGGATCAGCGTGAACTGGGATAGTTGGCAGGTCAAAGAAAATCCACATGGCGTACTTGGTGGAACGATTGCCGCCTTTGCTATGACGCCGGAAGAGGGCATGGAGGCCTTCACGCGGCTGCTGGCCAGTGGTGAGAGGCAAGTTATTCATTCCACGGGGGACTTGCAGGCCCGCATTCAACAGTGGATCCAGCTAGAAGCATTACTGGAGAGCGATCAAGGAGAGCAACCTGCGACGGCAGGAGGTGTTAGGAGTGCCAGGGTGCAGAAGCTCTCAAGTAGGAGCGAATGCGAACAGAAGATCACCGAAATCTGGCAACAAGTGCTAGGCATCGAGCAGGTGGGCCTCTCCGACAATTTCTTCGACCTGGGCGGCAACTCGCTCAGCGCCTTGCAAGTGCTGGCCAGGCTCAAGAAAGCGTTTCACGTACAATTACCCATGGTTGCTCTCTTCGAGGCGCCTACCATCAGCGCCCTGGTCGATTACTTCTTGCCCGCTGATCAGACGGAAGCTATTCAGGAGCAGGATGTGTTGACGCAACGCCGTCAAGAGGCGCGGCAAGCGGTGGGGCAGCACGAGATCGCCATCATCGGTTTGAGTGGGCGCTTCCCAGGCGCTTCGAGTATCGAACATTTCTGGCATAATCTGCGTAACGGAGAGGAGTCCGTGTGTTTCTTCTCTGATGAAGAACTACTGGTAGCAGGTGTTGCTCCGCTGCTGCTCAAGGAGCCGAACTACGTCAAGGCGCGTCCAATCCTGGAGCAGATCGATCAGTTCGATGCAGCCTTCTTCGGGTACAGCCCACGCGAGGCAACTCTCACCGATCCACAACACCGCCTCTTTCTGGAATGCGCCTGGGAAGCCCTGGAGCAGGCAGGCTATGATGCCTTCCGCTACGCGGGGTTGGTAGGTGTCTTTGGCGGGACCAATATCAGCACCTATTTATTGGGTCTGGCCAGTCAACCCGAAGTCCTGGGCACTGCGGATACCTACCAGATGATGATCGGCAACGATAAGGACTCACTGACCACGAGTGTATCGTACAAGCTCAACCTGAAGGGACCGAGTCTGGCGGTGCAGACGTTTTGCTCGACCTCGTTGGTGGCGGTGCATCTGGCCGCGCAGAGCTTGCGGCAGGGCGAGTGCGACCTGGCGCTGGCTGGAGGGGTTTCGATACGGGTACCGAGCGTGAGCGGACACCTGTATCAAGAGGGAGGGATGGAGTCACCGGATGGGCATTGCCGCACCTTTGATGCACAGGCCAAAGGCGGCATGTTTGGCGATGGAGTGGGCGTGATAGTGCTCAAGCGGTTGGCGGAGGCGCGCGAGGATGGGGACCAGATTCTGGCTGTGCTTAAAGGATCTGCCATCAATAATGATGGCTCGCTCAAAGTGAGCTACACGGCACCCAGCGTCACAGGACAGGCCGAGGTGGTCAGCGCGGCCTTGGAACAAGCAGGAGTCGAGGCGGAGACGATCAGCTATATCGAAGCGCATGGCACCGCCACCGAACTGGGTGATCCCATTGAAGTGACATCGCTGACCAGGGCATATCGTCGGCAGACCGATAAGGTGGGCTATTGTGCGATTGGCTCAGTGAAGACAAACATAGGGCACCTGGATCGTGCAGCAGGCGTGTCAGGCTTGATCAAGACGATCCTGGCCTTGCAGCATAAAGAGATCCCAGCCAGCTTGCATTTCCAGACGCCCAACCCTGAGATCGACTTTGCCAGCAGTCCCTTCTATGTCAACACTCGTCTACAGAAATGGACGCGCCAAGGAGGCGTGCCGAGACGAGCAGGCGTTAATTCGTTAGGTATGGGAGGCACGAATGCACACGTGGTGTTGGAGGAAGCACCGGAGCGCGAGCCGAGTGGACTCTCACGGCCCTGGCAACTGCTGCTGCTCTCAGCCAAGACCGAGACGGCCCTGGAGCAGACGACGAGGAATCTGGCTGCACACTTGCAGTCGTATCCTAACCTTCCGTTGGCAGATGTGGCCTACACGTTGCAGGTGGGACGTAGTCGGTTTGAGCAGCGGCGCATGGTAGTATGTCGTGACCGCGAAGAGGCACTGCACCTCCTGGAGCAGAGAACCACCACGCATGTTGTCAGCCGGTTCGAGCAGCGCACAGAGCGTGCGGTCGCATTTCTATTTCCAGGAGTGGGCGAGCAATACGTAGGTGTAGCCCAGGAGTTGTACGAGCAAGAGCCGATCTTCCATGAGGCGGTCGAGCGCTGTTGTAATGTACTCAAAACAAAGGTCGGGTTGGATCTACGTGAAGTGCTCTTCTCAGGTGAACAGCAGACTTCTAGAGGCAATCATCATGCGAATGGGCATAATGGAACTTCTAAAGGAAGGATGGATTTCCGTGCGCTGCTGGGACGTGCTGGCAAAGATGCGACATTTTCACAGCAGCATAAGCATACAGCACTGGCCCAACCCGCCGTGTTTGTCATCGAGTATGCCTTAGCCAGGCTGCTCATGGAGTGGGGCATTCGCCCACAGGCCATGCTGGGCTACAGTCTGGGTGAGTATGTGGCGGCTTGCCTGGCCGGGGTGTTCTCCGTGGAAGATGCTTTGATGCTGGTGGCGAAACGAGCCCAACTGATTGCCCAGGTGCCTGCCGGTGCGATGCTCGCGGTTGCCATCTCAGAAGAGGCTGTGCAACCATATCTGGGTGAGCAGATCAACCTGGCGGCGGTCAACAGCCTAACAACCTGTGTCGTGGCGGGTCCGCTAGCAGCTATTGAGCAACTGGAAGCCCGGTTACAAGCTCAGGGGATTGCGGCACAGCGGGTGGAGACGACGCATGCCTTTCACTCTTCGATGTTGGAGTCGCTCTATGAGGCTGTGCAAGAGTTGGTTGGCACTGTCAAGTTGCACGCTCCACAGATTCCCTATATCTCGAATGTAACGGGGACATGGATCACAGCTGAGCAAGCGACTGATCCGGCGTATTGGGCCGCTCATTTGTGCCAGACAGTGCGCTTCACTGAGGGAGTCGGTCACCTGTTGGAAGAGGTTGGATATGTCCTCGTAGAAGTGGGACCTGGTCAATCCTTAAGTTCGTTAGTCAAGCAGCATCCAGCTTGCAGTAATGAGCAGTTCTCACTGGTAGTGCCGATATTGCCTGCACTGTATGAGCAGCAATCTGGGCAGGCTTCATTGCTCATGGCTCTGGGGAAGTTGTGGCTGGCCGGTGTGACACTACATTGGAGTGGGTTCTATGCGCAGGAACGGCGGCAGCGCGTGTCCTTGCCCACCTATCCCTTTGAGCGCCAACGCTATTGGATTGAGCCGAAAAAGCGCAAGCAAGCGCTTACTCGCGCAACGACACATGTGGATTTTGTGGACGAGGAACTGGAGAGAATGCCCGATATGGCAGATTGGTTCTACCTGCCATCGTGGAAGCGCTCTATGGCAGAACTTCCCTTCGCAGCAGGCAAAGGAGGGGATGACAAACGCTGCTGGCTGCTTTTGCTAGATGAATGTGGCATTGGTGAGCAGGTGGCGGAGCAGTTGGTATGCCATGGGCAAGAGGTAATTACCGTGCTGCCAGGGGCAAGCTTTAGCCGCTTGAGCGAGCACGCCTATCTCGTCAATCCAACAGCGCGAACCGATTATGAGAGCGTCCTCAGAGCTTTGCAAAAGCAGGGGAAAATACCTCAACACGTAGTGCACCTTTGGTCAGTATCCCGGGAGACGACTGGCCATTACGCAGCGGATAACAATCTGAGCGCAACATTGGCGCGCGGGTTCTATAGTCTGCTGGCATTGACTCAGGCAGTAGGAGATATGGAGCTAGCTGCCTGCCAACTGGCAGTGGTGTCCAATAATGTGCAGGATGTGACGGGAAACGAACAACTCTGCCCGGAGAAAGCTACCGTGCTCGGGCCTTGTAAAGTCATTCCGCAAGAATACGCAAACATCCAATGCCGGAGTATCGATATTTGTCTAGCGGAAGCAGGTAGCCGTCAGGAAAAAGAGTTGATGGAGCACCTGTTGGGGGAGCTGACTTCGGCAACGGAGGACCCGGTGGTGGCCTTGCGTGGCAACCATCGGTGGGTGCCGACTTTTGAGCGTGTGCCATTGCCTGGCAAAGCAGACCAGGTCGCTCAGTCCCGCCTGCGGAAAGAAGGTGTCTACCTGATCACAGGGGGGCTGGGTGGCATTGCTCTCGCCATGGCCGAGTACCTGGCTCGAACCTTTCAGGCTCGATTGATTTTGACGAGCCGCTCGGAGTTGCCGTCCAGAGATGAATGGGATGGATGGTTAGAGAACCATGAATTAACCGATAGCAATAGCCTTAAGATCCGACAGGTACAGAGCCTCGAAACACTAGGGGCTGAGGTGCTGCTGTTACAGGCGGATGTGTGCGATGAGGCGCAGATGCGAACCGGGGTCGAGCAGGCCATCACAACCTTTGGCATTATCCATGGTGTTTTTCACGCTGCCGGAGTTCCCGCCTCAGGGCTTATACAACTCAAGCAGCCGGAAATGGCTGCAAGTACATTGGCTCCCAAGATGATGGGTACCCTTGTGTTAGAGCGTGTCTTGAAAGACCTTCCTCTCGACTTCCTGGTCTTGTTCTCGTCCATGAGCTCAATCACCGGAGGTGGGCCAGGACAGGTGGATTATTGTGCGGCCAATGCCTTCCTGGATGCTTACGCGCGCTGTCATTTCTCGCGTCATGGTATGACCGTCGCCATAGATTGGGGAGAATGGCAATGGGATGCCTGGCAAGCAGGATTGCTCGGATTTCCCGAAGAGGCGCAAACCTACTTTAGAGAGAGACGGCATACGTTCGGTATTACCTTTGAAGAAGGCATGGAGGCGCTCACGCGCATTCTGACAAAGAAGCTTCCACAAGTGGTGGTGTCGACACAGGATTTTGTGAGCATGGTTGCAGGTAGTAAACATTTTTCAATAACGACCATAGTGGAGAAAACTCAGCAATTACGACAAGTCAAACCGATGTACGCAAGATCAATCCTGGGAACACCGTATGTTGCTCCTGAAAATGAGATGGAGCAGGAGATTGCAGCAATCTGGAGCGAGTTGCTTGGCTTTGAGCAGGTAGGTATCCACGATAACTTCTTTGAATTGGGAGGCCATTCTCTGATGGGCATGCAGATGATTTCGCGCCTTCGCCAGGCTTTCGCAGTAGATGTGCGACTGACAACGCTCTTTGAAGCGCCTACCGTGGCCGAGCTGGCTCTAACTATAGAACTTATGCTCATAGAAGAGATAGACAAATTAGACGAGGAAGAGGTGCGGAGCATCGTGGAGGGAGTCCCTAGCTGAACCCTCGTTAGCCGTTTTTGATTGTAACATTCATTTAGGAGGTGCGAAATTGAATTCTTCAGTTGTTGGCGTTGTCGGAGCCGGAGTAATGGGCGTTGGGGTCGCACAGAGCCTCGCCCAGACAGGCTATCGCGTGATCATCCTGGATATTTCAGAAGAGATCCTTAAGCACGCGCGCGAGGAAATAGCAAAGAATATCCGTTTTCAACGGCTTTTGTCCAAAGCCAGGGATCAGGAAAGTGTTGATGCTGTAATGGAGCGCATCAGGTTTACCACCGAGTATGCTCCGTTCGCGGATGCAGATTTTGTGATCGAGAATGTGACAGAGAAGTGGGACATCAAAAAGAAGATTCACGAGCAGCTAGATACCGTTTGTCCTGAACATTGTGTATTTGTAGCCAATACATCTGCTATTTCTATTACCCGCATTGGTTCGGTCACAAAGCGACCAGGAAAAGTCATAGGTATGCACTTTATGAACCCCGTGCCAATGAAGCCCATGGTTGAAGTGATTCGCGGATATCACACTTCCGAGGAGACGATCGCGACCGCTAAAGAGTTATTGGCGAAGATGGGCAAAGAATGCGTGGTCGTCAAAGATATGCCTGGCTTCGTTTCTAATCGCGTGCTGATGCTTACGGTAAATGAAGCAGTGTTTCTTGTCCAGGATCAAGTAGCCGCAGCAGAGGAAATAGATACAATCTTCAAATCGTGCTTTGGTCACAAGATGGGCCCTCTGGAGACAGCCGACTTGATTGGTCTGGATACCATACTCTACTCCATCGAGGTTCTGTATGAAAGCTTTAGTGACAGCAAGTATAGGCCCTGTCCTCTGCTAAGGAAAATGGTAGACGCCGGCCTGTACGGTCGGAAAAGCGGCCAGGGTTTTTACACCTACAAATGAAAATGTATGGTGAGGTGGTGAGGCAGTCACTTCCCGGGGACAACAAAGGTTGCCCTATTCCTTATAGGGACTAGATAGAGACTAGCATTTCAGGAGGAGCAAGCAACAATGGAAGACATCCGCACAAAAACGAAAGCATTTCTCGCACGATTTTTTCAAAACGTTGACCTGCAAGATGACCAGGATATCTTCGCCATGGGATTTGTCAATTCCCTGTTTGCGATGCAACTGGTTCTTTTTGTAGAGAACCAGTTCGGCGTAGCGGTTGAGGATGACGATCTTGACATTGATAACTTTAAATCGATCAACGCGATTGCGAGCCTGATTGAGCGCAAAACGGCCACACGCCTCAATGTCTGAGGAAAAAATAACACAGGTCGTAGGAGCTGAAAGGACGGCGCTGTCGCTTCTTGAAATCCATCGCTGCAACGACGCTTCCGCGTCTACCTGCGGTCAGCAGCTCTGAAAGGAAAATATATGAAAATCGAATTGACCCCTCAGCAGAAAATCGATCAGGCTGCATTTCGGACCTTTGTGCAGGAGGAGATTATTCCTGAGGCGGACCGCTACGACCAGGAAGAGTATACTCCGACCGAACTCATTAACAAGGTAGCGCAGCAGGGGTATTTAGGCTCTCTTGTCGCTGAGGAGAGCGGCGGTACCGCTATGGATATGATTACCTTCGGCCTCTTACATGAAGAAATGGGCCGCGGGTGCTCTTCGATACGCAGCCTGTTGACGGTTCATAGCATGATTACTCACGCATTGCTCAGGTGGGGGAGCAAACAGCAAAAGGCGTTCTGGCTTCCTAAATTAGCGACAGGCGAGATTATTGGGGCCTTCGCTTTGAGTGAACCGAACGTCGGTAGTGATGCAAAAAGCGTAGAAACCACGGCGAGACTTTGTGATGATCACTATGTTCTCAATGGACAAAAGAAGTGGATTACCTATGGGCAAATCGCTGATCTCTTCTTGGTATTTGCCCGGTGCGAAGGGAAGGTCTCAGCTTTCCTGGTAGAAAGAAATTCACCAGGATTCTCAACAAAACCCATTAGCGGCATGTTGGGTACCCGCGCTTCTATGCTGGCCGAGTTGTACCTGAACGAATGTGTCATACCAAAGGAGAACCTGGTAGGGGGGCGCGGCTTCGGATTGGCTACCGTAGCGACTTCCGCATTAGATATTGGCAGATACAGCGTAGCCTGCGGATGCATAGGTATCGCACAGGCCTGCCTGGAAGCCTCCCTGCAATATACAAGCGAGCGAAAGCAGTTCGGTAGCTATCTCAAGGATCATCAATTAATTCAACGGATGATCACAGAGATGATCACGAACGTGAAAGCGGCAAGGCTACTTTGCTACCAGGCCGGTTATCTGAAAGAAATTGGTGATCCAAATACTATCATGGAGACATGGGTGGCCAAATACTTTGCTTCCACGATAGCTGTTAAAGCGGCAAACGATGCCGTACAAATCCATGGCGCTAATGGTTGTAGCAATGACTATCCAGTGCAGAGGTATCTGCGAGACGCCAAAATTATGGAGATTATCGAGGGCAGCACGCAACTTCAGCAGATGACGATTGCCGGCTATGGGTATCAAGCGCAAGGGATAGGAGAGGTTAGATGAGGACGGCTTTACAAGAAAGGATTTGAAAAGATGGTCAACCAACAGGTTGATAGCACCGTAGGAAAGCCAACTGCAAGCGGAGAATCTGGGAAACTTCCTATAAAAACGAAGAGACAGTCCATTAAATGTGTGGTTTGGGACCTGGATAATACCCTCTGGGATGGGGTGCTCCTGGAAGATGGCCAGATATCATTGCGCACTGACGTGGTGGATGTCATTAAAACATTGGACAGCCGCGGTATCTTGGAGCAATTGGGTCTGAACGCGTATTTCCTCTATCCGCAAATTAACTGGAACTCAAAGGCAGCCTCGATTCGGGAGATTGTCAGGTCTATAAATATTGGCATCGACGCACTTGCCTTTATTGATGATCAAGCATTTGAGCGCGAAGAGGTCGCTTTCTCCCTACCGGAAGTGCTCTGCATCGATACAACAGATGTGCCGGGATTATTGGACATGCCAGAGATGAATCCTCGCTTTATCACTGAGGATTCGCAGCAGAGAAGGTTGATGTACCTCAGCGATATAGCGCGCAACAAGGCTGAGCAGGAGTTCGTTGGCCCAAGCGAAGAATTTCTAGCCACCTTGCAGATGGCTTTCACCATCGCTCCAGCAAAGGAAGAGGACTTGCGGCGCGCAGAAGAACTGACGTTACGCACTCATCAATTGAATACGACGGGCTATACCTATTCTTATGAAGAACTGAATGAGTTCCGGCAGTCGGATACGCATAAACTGTTCATTGCAAGCCTTGATGACAGACACGGAACGTATGGCAAGATCGGATTGGCTCTTGTGGAATGCCTGGCGGATGTTTGGACGATCAAACTGTTGTTGATGTCGTGCCGGGTGATGTCCAGGGGAGTGGGTACCATCATGATACACCATATCATGAACCTGGCTAAGAAGGCTGGCGTACCTTTGCGTGCCGAATTCGTCGCGAATGATCGAAATCGCATGATGTACATCACATATAAGTTCGGCGGTTTCAAAGAAGTGGAGAAGGTCGACAACCTCATAGTATTTGAGAATGATCTGAGCTATATTCAACCGTTCCCCGATTACATAAAAGTGCATTTTGAGTAGGAAAAGACCACTGATAGTTGACTTAAGAGAAGATGCCGAGGTTAGCACATGCATAGAGAAAGCACCTTTTTGAAACGCCTGGCGGACCTTTCGCCGGCAAAGCAAGCGCTGCTGGAGAAGAGGCTGCGCGATGAGCGGCAACAAGAAGGGGACAGAACGACCGATATTCCGCGCCGGGCGCAGGAGGAAGCCGCTCCGTTGTCGTTCACGCAACAGCGGCTGTGGTTTATGCAACAGTGGGAGCCGGAAAGCGCGGTCTACAATGAAGTGGTGGCCATTCGCTTGAGCGGGCCGCTTCATGTGGAGGCGCTGACGCAAGCTGTGCGCGAGATCATGCGCCGCCACGAGGTGCTGCGTAGTACCTATCCAACCATCGATGGGCAGGCGCAGCAGTTGATAGACCCATCTGTGCATGAGAGCTTAACCATCGAGCTGATCGATTTGCGAGAGGTCCCAGCAGGGGAACGGGAAGCAGAGATGCAGCGTCGCATAGCCCGGGAGGTGCAGCGTCCCTTTCACCTGGGCCAGGAAGTGCCGTGGCGCAGGCTCTTGCTGCGCCTGGATGAGGAAGAGCATATCGCTCTCACTGTGATGCACCACATAATCACTGATGCCTGGTCGATGGAGGTGTTCGTCGGGGAACTGACAACCCTGTACGAGGCTTTCAGCGCTGGGAAGGCTTCCCCCTTGCCGCAGACCCCGTTGCAGTACGCTGATTATGCCTGCTGGCAGCGACAACGGTTAGAGGAGGGGAAGCTTGAGAGACAGCGAGCATATTGGAAGGGCCAGTTAGGCGGGACGTTGCCGGTGCTGGAACTACCGACAGATTCTCCTCGTCCAGCGGTACAGACCTTTCATGGCAGGCGTCATCCGGTGATGATAAACCGGTCATTGAGCCAGAGCCTGCAAGCCCTGGGCCGACAGGAAGGGGCAACGGTGTTTATGACGTTGCTGGCCGCCTTCCAGGTCGTGTTGTCCCGCTACAGCGGGCAAGAAGACCTGGTGGTAGGTACAACGATCGCCAATCGAACGCGGCCTGCACTGGAGCAACTGCTGGGATGTTTCGTCAATACGCTGGCGCTGCGTACCGATCTCTCGGGCAATCCCGCCTTTCGCGACCTTTTGCAGCGAGTGCGGGAGGCGACCTTGAAGGCGTATGAGCACCAGGATGTGCCCTTTGAGAAGGTAGTGGAGGACGTGCAAGTGACACGCAGCTTGAGGCACGCGACGCTCTGCCAGGTAATGTTTGAGCTGCAAAATGTGCCCCTGGCGGAGCAGGAACTGGCGGGGCTAACATTGAGACCTGTGGAGGTAGAGCATACGACGGCCAAGTTTGAGCTGTCACTGTGCCTGCGCGAGAGCGTGCAGGGGTTGAGTGGGTACCTGGAATACAATACGGACCTGTTTGAGGGCAGTACCATTGAGCGCTTCGTGGGGCACTTCCTGACCGTGTTGGAAGCTGTGGTGGCTGATCCGGGTCAACGCATAGCCGACCTGCCGCTTTTAACGGAGGCCGAACTGCAACAGATGCTCGTAGAGTGGAACGCGACTGCGGCACCATATTCACATGAGTCGTGCTTTCATAGGCTTTTTGAAGAGCAGGTCAAACGAATGCCGGAGGCAGTTGCCGTTGTCTGTGGAAGGGAACAACTTACCTTTCGACAATTGAACCAGCATGCTAATCAACTGGCCTACTACTTACAGGAGAGAGGGGTTGGTTCCGAGCACGTAGTGGCGCTGCTAGCGGATCGTGGTATTCCTTTCTTAACAGCCACACTGGCGATCTTCAAAGCAGGAGGAACGTACCTTCCGCTGGATCCGCAACATCCAGCTGCACGCCTGCGCTATGTTTTAGAACATAGTCGTTGCCGCATCATTCTGACTACCTCAGCCTTTGCTGCTACTATTAAACCTGTGCTAGAGGAAATGCTGACAGAGGAACGGTCACAGATCATTGTTTTGGAGAGCGTGCCTGAACAGCCACGGGAAAATCTTTCTACTGAAACAGCACCCTTGCACCTTGCGTATGTCATCTACACCTCAGGCTCAACGGGTAAGCCCAAAGGGGCGATGGTCGCGCAGCGTGGGATGCTCAATCACTTATATGCCAAGATCGAGGCGCTGCAACTCAAAGAAATTGATAGGGTGGCGCAAACAGCTTCACAGTGCTTCGATATCTCGGTGTGGCAGTTCCTGGCAGCGCTGTTGATTGGTGGACAGGTGCAGATTTTCCCGGACGAGGTGACGCATGATCCGGTAGCGCTTCTGACACAGGTCGAACAGCAGAACATCAATATCTTGGAAATCGTACCCTCGATGTTGCGCGCGCTGATCGACTTGCTGGAGAGTACGAGGTCAACTCGACCAAAGTTAGCAGCGTTGCGCTGGTTGATTTCTACGGGAGATATCTTGCCTGCCGAACTGTGCCGGCGCTGGCTGAGCCTCTATCCTCACATTCCATTGTTGAATGCCTTTGGCCCTACCGAATGCTCAGATGATGTGACGCATCACCTGATCGAAGTATTACCTGCTCAAGCAGCCAGTTCTATGCCAATAGGCCGTGCGATTGGTAACACGCGTCTTTATGTACTGGATGACGGCATGAAGCCAGTGCCAATCGGAGTGAGTGGTGAATTGTACGTGGGTGGTGTCGGCGTCGGGAGAGGGTATCTCGCCGAGGCAGCGCGGACGGCAGAGGCCTTTGTGCCTGATCCTTTCAGTCAGCAGCCCGGAGAGCGATTGTACAAGACGGGAGATGTGGCGCGTTACCTGGCGGATGGCGTACTGGAGTTTCTGGGACGGCGCGATTCCCAGGTGAAGTTACGAGGCTATCGCATCGAACTGGGAGAGATCGAGGCGGTGCTCAGCCAGCAGCCAGAGGTGCGTGAATGTGCGGTGTTGGCAAGAGAGGATATTCCGGGCAATACACGCCTGGTCGCATATGTAGCCAGGCAACCAGAACGGGCATGCCTGGCAGAGGAATTGCGGAGCAGGATGAAAGAGATGCTGCCAGAGTATATGGTGCCCACGGCCTTTGTGTTCCTTGAAGTGCTGCCGCTCACTCCCAATGGCAAGCTGGATCGACAGAGCCTGCCTTCACCTCGTGAGAATCAGTTGATGGCGGAGACGACATACGTGGCACCGCGCACTCCTATCGAGACGGAACTCGCTGCACTATGGAGCCAGTTGCTGGGCGTGGAAAGGGTGGGCATTCATGATGACTTCTTTGAGGTTGGGGGCCACTCTCTGCTCGTTACGCAGGCCGTTGCCCGCATACGGGATATCTTCGAGGTAGAATTGCCCTTGCGAGTGCTCTTCAAGGTTTCCACAGTGGCGGAGTTGGCACAGACGATTGAAAGAGTGAAGGCACGGAGCGAAGAACTGCGCAAGCCAGCGGTAGCGCCTGCCGCGCGCGAAGCATACCGCTTGAAGCGTTTTGCCCTCGCAGAAGTCAGCGAAACATCGCCAGTGAAAATGGAAGGATAGGAAGATGATACAGCCTTTTTTACCTGATCCGCTCACTACCAGTCAAAACACACCTGAACCTGATGCTTTGGAAGAAGATGTCTTCGTTTTGCCAGCATCCTTTGCTCAGAGGAGGTTGTGGTTCCTGGATCAATGGGAACCCGGCGTGTACCACATCACAATGGCTGTGCGTCTAACAGGACGATTGAATGTGACAGCGATGGAGCGGGCTTTGCGAGAAGTTGTGCGGCGTCATGAAGCTTTGCGTACTTCATTCAAAATTGTGGATGGAAATCTCTTTCAGGTGATTGTCCCCCAGGTGCATTTCGCGCTGACTGAGGTGGATTTGCAGAAATTCCCAGAAGATGTGCGGCGGGTGAAATTGAGACGCCTGGTGCGCGAGGATATCCAACGCCCCTTTGACCTGCGGCAGGGGCCAGCATTGCGTGCAACTCTGCTCCAGTTGGGAGAGCAGGAGCATGCCTTCCTGCTGACTATGCATCATATCATTTCAGATGCATGGTCGATGGAGGTGTTTTTCTATGAGTTGAAAACGCTTTACGCAGCCTATGTCTTTGGACAACCTTCCCCATTGCAAGAGTTGCCTATACAATATGCAGATTATGCCATATGGCAGCAAGAGTGGCTACAAGGTGAGGTACTGGAGAGGCAACTGACCTACTGGAAGCAACAACTAGACGCCCTGCCCATGCTGCAATTGCCGCTCGATCATCCGCGTCCAGCCGTCCAGACTTTCCGTGGCGCTGCGCAGATAGTGATACTGCCAAAAGCGCTGACCGATAAACTGAAAGCGCTCAGTCGGCGCGAGGGCGTGACGCTGTTTATGACGCTGTTGGCCGCTTTTCAAACTCTGCTCTTCCGCTATACTGATCAGGACGATATCGTGGTTGGTATTCCAATTGCCGGGCGTACTGATAGTAAGTTGGAGAAATTGATCGGCTGCTTTATCAATACGTTGGCATTGCGCACCGATCTGGCGGGCAACCCGACCTTCCGGGAACTGCTCAGGCGCGTGCGAGAGATGACGCTGGATGCCTACGAGCACCAGGATATTCCCTTCGAGAAGTTGGTGGAGGAGCTTCAGCCGGAGCGCGACCTGAGCCGCAATCCACTCACGCAAGTGATGTTTGGCCTGCAAAATGTGCGCCACGAGGTGGTGAACTTGCCCGAGCTGACGCTTAGCCCCTTAAAGTTCGATAGCGAGACTGCGATGTTGAAGCAGGGGGATGCAAACTGGATAAGCAGGCAACAAAGCTTTCTCGACAATGAACCTGTAATGTGCGACCTTGATCTGACGATGTGGGAAAGAGAAGATGAGCTTGCTGGAGAGATCAAATACAACACGGACCTGCTGGACGAACCTACCATCATCCGTATGAAAGCCCACTTTCTGAATCTGCTGGAAGCAGTGGTTGCTGATCCTACGCAGCACATCACCGACCTAGCATTGTTGTCGGAGGCTGAGCGCCAGCAGATGCTAGTAGAATGGAATGCGACATCAGTAGCGTATCCAAAGGAAGAGACTTTTGCAGCACTCTTTGAGGCGCAAGTCGATCGAACTCCTGAAGCCGTCGCTGCTAGCTGCGAACAAGCACACATCACGTACCGGCAGTTGAACCACCAGGCAAATCAAGTGGCCCATCACTTGCACGATTACGGCATCGGACCAGAAAGCGTGGTCGCCCTGCTGGCTGAACGCGATATCCCCTTTTTGACGGCCATGGTAGCGGTCTTCAAAGCAGGAGGAGCCTATCTGCCGCTGGATCCACAGCACCCCACCGCGCGGCTGCGTCACGTCTTGCAGCATAGTGATTGTCGCCTGGTACTGACCACTTCGGCTTTTGTCTCTACGCTTGCTGGAGCGCTGGAAGAGATGCCTGCTGAGACGCGTCCACAGGTTCTTCTGCTAGAAGAGTTGCTCCAGCAACCGCATATCCAGGACAATCTCTCGCTTCAAACGTCGCCTCGGCAGCTGGCCTATGTGATCTATACCTCTGGCTCGACGGGCAGGCCAAAGGGAGTGATGCTCGAACAGCAAGGTTTGCTCAATCACCTGTATGTCATGATCGAAGATTTTCAGCTGACCGAATCCGACCGGATAGCGCAGACTGCCTCGCAGTGCTTTGATATCTCAGTCTGGCAGTTCTTGACGGCACTGGTAGTAGGTGGGCAGGTGCAGATTTTCCCTGATGAGGTCACCCATGATCCGGGGCGATTGCTGGCACAGGTGGAAGAGCAACACATCAGTATCCTGGAAACCGTCCCTTCAATGATGCGTGCGATGCTCGATGTTTTGGAGATATCTTTGACAAAAGGGCCGAAACTAGCAGCGTTGCGCTGGCTGATCCCAACAGGTGAGGCATTACCCGGCGAGTTGTGTCGACACTGGTTGCGCCTGTATCCAGCGATTCCCTTGCTCAATGCGTATGGGCCTACTGAGTGCTCCGACGACGTGACGCATCATCCCATATCCCAACCGCTTGTTGAAACGTGTAGTATGATGCCGATAGGACGAGCGATTGGCAATATACGGATTTATGTGCTAGATCGAGGGATGAGACCGGTGCCGATCGGAGTGAGCGGTGAACTCTACATAGGAGGGATCGGTGTCGGGCGAGGCTACCTCGCCGATGCGACGCGCACAGCAGAGGCCTTTGTGCCTGATCCGTTTAGTGAGGAGCGGGGGGCGAGATTGTACAGAACTGGGGATGTAGCCCGTTACCTAAACGATGGGATGCTGGAGTTTCTGGGACGGCGAGATCACCAGGTGAAGATGCGGGGGTATCGCATCGAGTTAGGGGAGATCGAGGCGGTCCTGGCACAGCACCCGGGAGTACGGGAGTGTGCCGTGCTGGCACGAGAGGATGTACCTGGCAACGCGCGCCTGGTGGCGTATGTGGTTCCTCGGCAGGAACATCTTCTGGGCAATGAGCTACAAAGCTCCTTGAAAGATCAGTTGCCGGATTACATGGTACCCTCGGCCTTTGTGTTCCTGAAAACGCTTCCACTGACCCCCAATGGCAAGCTGGATCGTCATGCACTTCCAGCGCCTGATGCAACCTCTACCGAGTCAGGCGTGCCATTTGTGGCACCACGTAATTCCGTGGAGGAGATGCTAGCCGGAATATGGGCCGATCTCCTTGGGCTGGTGCGCGAGCACATCAGCATATATGAGGACTTCTTTGCCCTTGGCGGCCATTCCTTATTAACTGTGCGCCTGGCTTCCGAGATTGAGAAGCACTTCGAAGTGCGACTTCCTTTGATTGCTATCTTTCAAGGTAGGACGATTGAAGCTCTCGCTGAGGTACTACGTCTGCAAACTGATTCCTCAGTGGTGGAGTTGCAGGAGCCAGCATTGGATTTGCAAGCCAAAGCCGTCCTCGACCTGGATACTTGTCCAGAAGTCCGACCTAGCGAATTGATCACCAGACCCTCGCACCTCCTGCTGACAGGGGCGACTGGCTTCCTGGGCTGCTTCTTGCTGAACGAATTGTTGCAGCATACCGCTGCTCAAATCTACTGCCTGATGCGTGCCTCCTCTACGGAGGAAGCACAGCAGCGGCTGCAGCATACATTAGAGGGTGCAGGGCTATGGCAGCCTGCTTTTCGCAGTCGCATTGTGGCCGTCAAAGGTGATTTAGCACGGCCCCTGTTGGGTCTTTCAAAGAAGCAGTTTGAAGAATTGGCTGAAACGCTCGAAGTGATCTATCACAATGGGGCTCTGGTCAATACGCTGTATCCATATCAGGAGCTAAAGGCGCCCAATGTACTCGGTACCCAGGAAATCTTGCGGCTGGCCACACACGGCAAGGTCAAGCCCCTGCACTATATTTCCACCCTGAGCGTATTCTCTCATACCGCAACGCTTCAGGAGCTACCAATCCTCGAAGACGAGATGCTTGATGAACACGCTCAGCACCTATTGGGTGGCTATG
>WNGD01001664.1_pt1 | contig 23989 bp, 22 predicted proteins | sample 5400671 | NCBI WGS metagenome assembly WNGD01 (sample SAMN13153369, study PRJNA577476) | soil metagenome | isolation source: 40 cm soil or saprolite under grassland replicate 2 | place: USA:California | collected 2016-06-15
ATGTTCGCGTCGGCTACGAGGATAATCCCTATATAGCGCCCGGCGAATTCGCGAAAAACAATGCAGTCCTGGTGGAGCGCATGGCGAGCATCGTGCGCGGGCTTGGTCGCGAGATCGCAACCCCCGACGAGGCTCGGAACATTCTCGGCCTCACCAGGGCCCAGTGAGCGGGACGCCTCTGCGCAAGCGCAGGCTTGGCGCCTCCGCGCTCGACGTTTCCATCGTCGGGCTCGGCGGCAACAATTTCGGCGGCCGCATCGATTTTGCGGCGACCAGCCGCGTGGTGCACAAGGCGATCGAGCTTGGAATCAACCTGATCGACACCGCCGACAGCTACGGCAACAGGGGCGGCTCGGAGGAGGAACTCGGGCGCGTCCTCGGCGACAAGCGCAAACAGATCGTGCTCGCGACCAAATTCGGCATGCCGATGGACGACACGGGCGGGCTCAAAGGCGCCTCGCGCTCCTATATCATGCGTGCGGTCGAGGCGAGCCTGAGACGACTCAATACCGATTGGATCGATCTTTATCAGCTGCATCAACCGGATCCGCAGACGGCAATCGAGGAAACGCTGCGTGCGCTCGACGATCTCGTTCGGGCCGGCAAGGTCCGCTTCATCGGCTGCTCGAACCTATCTGCGCAGCAGATCGTCGAGGCGCAGGAGATGGCACGGCGGCACGGCCTCACCGCATTCGTGTCCTGTCAGGACGAGTACAGCCTGCTCGTGCGTGATATCGAGCGCGAGCTCGGCCCCACCGCGAAAGCGTTTGGATTATCAATACTGCCGTATTTCCCGCTCGCCAGCGGGATGCTGACCGGCAAGTACAAACGCGGCGCCGCGCTGCCGACGGGATCGCGCCTGTCGAAGAATGCGCGTCACGCGCAGCGCTTCGCCAGCGAGCGCAACTGGCGCGTCGTCGGCGAGCTCGAGGCATTCGCCGCATCGCGCGACCATACCCTGCTCGAACTGGCGTTGGGTTGGTTGTTGCGTGACAGTGTGGTCGCGAGCGTCATCGCCGGCGCCACCACGCCGGCGCAGGTCGAGCAGAATGTGCGCGCCGCCGGCTGGACGCTATCGCCGGAAGACCTGGCCGAGATCGACCGGATCACCCTGTAGGCGTTACGTGATGGCGACCCTCTATCTGCGTTTATGGATTCGGGCTCGCGCCTTCGGCGCGCCCCGGAATGACGGCTGATCATTCCCGCCGATTGCACGCGGGAGACGGGCGCTTACACCGCGCGACGGGAAGCGGCGAGCACGTCCCGCAGGCTTTCGCTGCGCAATTGATGTGAGAGCAGCACGTCTTTTACGTCCCGCTTGAGCTCAGCCGCGGTTCGCTGATCGGGCGGCTTGAGCTGCGCGGAAAGATAGGCACCCTCTTGGCGCCCGAGCGCGACGAGCCCCCTCCCGAAGGGCTGCTGCTCGCGCTGATATTGCAGCAGGGCGGCCGCGACGTCCTGGCCTACCGTGGCGTCGGCGAGGCTCACCGCATCCAATCCCGCCTTCGTGACGCCAGCGCCCACATGGGGCCGCGCCACGAAAGCAGCGTCGCCCAACAACGCCACGCGTCCAAATACGATCTGCGAGGATTCGAGATCGAAGATCGGCTGAAAGAACGGCTGCGCGCGGCAAAAAATTTCGGCGACCTGAGGAGCTACGAGCGCGCGCGCCGTCGCCTTTATGGCGGCGAGGACGTCCGGCCGAATCAACGGTGGCGGGATCGCGGTGCCGTGGTATTGGCCCTGCGCGTCGGTGCAAAGATCGACCAAGGCATCCGGGGCGGTCGGGCGATACCAGACGATGTTGTAGGCGCGGCGGCCGACCTGCGTCTCGTTGTTGCGCCCCGGGACGGGATAGGCCAAAAACAGCTCGCCTTCCGGAAGGCAGAAGGTGTAGCGCTCGAAAACTTCCGCCCGAATGGCGGGCGGGATTTCGCGCTCGTCCAGCATCGCCCGCCAGGCGACGTAGCCGGCATAGTTCGGCACAACCTGCGGCAGGAATTGCTCGCGCACCGTGGAGCGCACGCCATCGGCGGCGACGAGCAGGTCTGCGCCAAGCCGCGAGCCGTCGGCAAAGATCGCGCTGACCCCGGAGTCTTGCTCGACGTGGCGAAGCGACATGCCGAGGCGATAACTTTGCGGCGGCAGCAAGTCTCGCAACGAGCGATAGAGCCGTCCCCACGAGCTCATGACGCGCACCGTTTTTGCCTCGAGGTAGGTCTTGCCGCCGCGGTCGAGGAAAATGAACGTGTCGAGCTTAACCCCCATCGACTCGTCGAAATCGACCCCGACGCGCCGCAGTACATCGATGAGCTGCGGATGCGTGCTCAGCCCGGCGCCGCGGCCCGTGAGGTCCTCGGGATTGCGCTCGAACACAAGGGCATCCCAGCCGGCGCTGCGCAGGAGATGTGCGGCGAACAGCCCGCCGAGCGAGCCGCCGATCACCAGAGCGCGTCGCGCGGCCATTACTGGGATCGCGATGCCCGGGTCATGCCATGGCCCAAGAGATGCTGTCGTGGCCGGGCCGGTAGTTGCGGTTCGACTGCGCCGGATTTCGGTTCACCAGCGGCCTGCCATAGAGCGGATGGGTCTGGCTGCGCACCTCGTGCTCCACGGTAAACAGCACCTCACGCGTGTCGAGATCGATAACGTCCTTGAACCGATACTCGTGCTCGTTCACCTCCATTGTTAGGAGACCGAGCTCTTTCAGCCGCCGATAGGGACCGGAGAAATTGCTGATATAGATCTGGGCGTGGTGCCGATCGTAGGGTTTTTCCGGCGCATCGGTCTCGCGGAAATACCAGTATTGTCTCTCGCCAACTTGCACGCGGGCTTTGCGAATATCTGCGGTGTCGACGCTCGCGAGCGCGCCCATGACCTCGCGATAGAAACGCGCGATGCGCTCTGCCGTACCAGGGCGCACATCGAACGCGATGTAAGGCATGCCCAGCACGATGCGCCCGAAACGGCTCTCATCTGGCGCATGCACGTTGATGCGGTTACCCCAAGGGCAGACGGTCTCGACGCAGTCGTTGCTTTCGCGGAAATCGAACTCGGTTCCTTCCAGCGGCTTGCGCAGCTGGGTCAAACGGTCGAGCAACGCCGCGCGGTCCGGGACGACCAGGCCGGTGACGCCGCGAAGCACGTCGGGCTGGCCGGTCGGCAGATGGAACTGGCTCACCCCGACATTAACCCACATGTTGCCGGCGCCAGTATTGAGAAAGGGATCGCGCGTGAGACCAAGGCCGGTGATGTAGTAGTACGTCGCAAGGTGCTGATCGCTGATGCAGACGTTGACGTGGCCGAGATTGACGATGTTTCCGAGATCCTGCGTGGACCGGTCGTATTGTTTTTCCGCCATGGCGCCCTTCCTCTTCAGCGCGCGATAGTAAGCCCATCCGGTTTGAGCTCACAACGGCCGCCGCAGTATCCTCGAATTAAGCAAAGCCCAGCTGCCTTCGGACAGCGAAGGCACCCATAAAGTGCATTGCGGTTGAGATGCCGGCCGGTTTGGGGGTAACGTCTTCACGAGAAAGCGCGAGCGGGAGGGATCCATGAGCAAAACCCTGGTGGTCCGCAACGGCACCCTGATCGACGGCTCCGGCAGGCCGTCTTTGCGCAACGACGCCATCGTTATCGAGGGCAACCGCATCAAAAGCGTGGGCGCGCTTCCTCCCGACGTCGCGCTCGAGGATCGCAGGAGTGTCGAGGTGATCGACGCGGGTGGACAGTGGATCATGCCCGGGCTCATCGATGCGCATTGCCACGTCTCCTACGGCTATCCGGTCATCAAGGGCGAGGGCAAAGGTAAAGGCACGACGCGGCCGGAATTCTCCACGCTCAAGTCGGCGCGCAACGTGCAGAAGGTGCTGCGCTCCGGCGTCACCAGCATCTCGGTCCCGGGTGGCACGTGGTTCACCGACGTTGGCGTGCGTGACGCCATCAAACTCGGGCTCATGGCGGGGCCGCGCATGTACGTCGCCGGGCGCATGATCGTGAGCTATGGCTGCATCGAGGACGATGAGCCGTCGTGGGAAGGAACGCCCGATCACTCCGTGGGCAAGCTTTGCAACACCGCGGACGAGATGGTTACCGAGGTCAGACGGCAGAGCAAACACGGCGTCAATTTCATCAAGATGGCGGATAGCCGCTCGGGCGAATCGCAGATGCTGGCCAAAGAGGAAATTACAGCGGTCGTGGCGGAGGCGCATCGGCGTAACTTGCGCGTCGGCATCCATTCGCGCGGCGCCGGCTCGACGCGCGCCGCCGCCGAAGCCCGCGTCGATTGGATCATCCACGCCGATCTCGCCACCGACCGCGATCTCGAAGCGGTGGCCAAGGCCGGCATGCCAATCATTCCGACGGCGACGTTCCTCGCGGTGGTCGTCGAGCTCGGTCAGAAGATCGGCGCCGAGCAGGTACAACTCGACATCAATCGGATGAAGCGGCACTTCGAGCTCCTTTGCGAGCTGATGCAAAAAGCGCGCAAACTCGGCATCAAGCTCCTGGTCGGCACCGATACCGGTAACAATTCGTTCACGCCGCATGGCGATCTGCACGCCAAGGAGCTCGAGATCTTCGTCAAATATGGCGGCTACACGCCAATGGAGGCGATCCTCGCCGCGACCCGCGACAACGCTTATGCGGTCGGCCTGGAAGGCCAGCTCGGCGAAGTCGCTCCCGGCAAGCTCGCGGACCTGATCGTGCTCAACAAGGACCCGATTGCCGACATCACCGTGCTGCAAGGCGGCACGCATCTTTCGTGGGTGAGTAAGGACGGCAAGATTGTGGATCTCGATCCGCGCAACGAGGTGCTTACGTTCCAGCAGGCGGCGGAATAGTGGCTCCGCTCGGCCTTCCGGCCGAGCCGCGATAGCGGCGAGAGCCGCAATCCATAACCACGAGCATTGGTTATGGGCCCGCTTTCGCGCGGGGACAACAGCACTGATCGGCGGCCGCGCCTACTCAGTCGCGGGCGCCGGATGCAAAAATGACGCCGGCAGCGGCTGCCAATGCGTGCGTACGCGCCCGCCGCGGTCCACCATCTCATCGAAAATGCCGGGCAGCGGGCGATAGCCCGGCAGCAGCGGCTCGACGTCGCTTGCTCCGAACACGTCCTCGCCTCGTCCGGCGATAGCGCTCAGACATGAGCCGGCCGCCGCAGGTCGAGGGTCATCGGATATTCGTGCGTGCGTTCTTCTTGCGCCAATTCGAAAAAGCCTGGCGTGTGGCCGAGGTCCTGGAAGCGCGCCAGCCGCCGCGCCTCCGCTTCATACGCGTTTATGGGCATCGTCTCGTAGTTGCGTCCGGCCGGATGCGCGACATGGTAGATGCAGCCGCCCAGCGAGCGGCCGCTCCACGAATCGAAAATGTCGAAGGTGAGCGGGGCATGCACATCGACCGTCGGGTGCAGTCCGGCCGACAGCTTCCAAGCCTTGAAGCGTATGCCGGCGACACATTCGCCGGAACGGCCGGTGGAGCTTAACGGAACGCGTCGTCCGTTGCACGCGACCGCATGGCGCCCGGCATTAAAACCCTCGACCCGTACTTGCAGACGTTCGATGGAGGGGTCGACGGAGCGCGTGGTGGTGGCCGCGCTGGCGTCTTCGCCCAGCACATGCCACGGCTCCAGCGCGTGGCGCAATTCAAGTGTGACGCCACCATGGGTGACGGCGCCATAGAACGGAAAGCGAAATTCGCGCTGGGCTTGAAACCACTGCGGATCGAAATGATAGCTGGCGGCGCCGCGCAGATCGTCCAACACACCGAGAAAGTCCTGCCAGACGAAATGCTCCAGCATGAACCGGTCGTGCAGGGCCGTGCCCCAGCGGACGGCGGAGCCGCGCTGCGGCTCGCGCCAGAACCAGGCGATCAGCGCGCGCACGAGCAGCTGTTGTGCCAGGCTCATGCGGGGGTGCGGCGGCATTTCGAACGAGCGGAATTCGACCAGGCCGAGGCGTCCGGCCGGACCGTCGGGCGAGAACAGCTTGTCGATGCAAATTTCGGCGCGGTGGGTGTTGCCGGTGACGTCGACGAGAAGGTTGCGAAACAGACGGTCGACCAGCCACGGGCGCGGTGGGGTGCCCTCGCCCGGCGCCGGCACCATCGCGAGTGCGATTTCGAGCTCATAGAGCTGGTCATCGCGTGCCTCGTCGATACGCGGAGCTTGGCTGGTCGGACCGATGAACAGGCCGGAGAACAAGTAGGACAGCGAGGGATGCCGCTGCCAATACAGAATGAGACTCTTGAGCAGGTCGGGCCGACGCAGGAAGGGGCTATCGGCCGCGGTCGGTCCTCCCAACACAAGGTGATTGCCGCCGCCGGTGCCGATGTGGCGGCCGTCACTCATGAATTTGTCGGCGCCGAGCCGGCACAGGCGCGCTTCCTCGTAGAGCGTTTGCGTGAGCTCGACCGCCTCGCGCCAATTCGCGGCGGGATGCACGTTCACCTCAATCACGCCGGGATCGGGCGTCACCTTGATGACGTTGAGGCGCGGGTCGGCAGGCGGCTCATAGCCTTCCACGTGCACCGGCATATCGAGCTCAGCGGCGGCCGCTTCGACGGCGGCGAGCAGCTCGAGATAGTCCTCGAGCCGCTCGAGCGGCGGCATGAACACGCACAGTCGCCGCTCGCGTGCCTCGACTGTGAGCGCGGTTCGCACGGGACCACCAGGCGATGAGGTCAGGGCCGGCGTGTCTTGCCCGCGACGGCATTCAACACTATTGCGGTCGCCGTCGTCGCGGGGAGCGGAAATGGGTTGCGAGACGAGCTGCGGTTCCGGCAGTTCGTCGCGCGCGGCCATCGGATCAGCAGGCACAACGTGCGGGTAATCGGCCGCGGGCAGATGTGGCAAGGCGCTGAGCGGCAAGCGAGAGCCGATCGGCGTGTCGCCCGGCACGAGAAACAGCCGTTGCCGGCGCGTTTGCCATAACTCGCTCACCCAACGAGCTTTGGCTTGCGTGGCCCATCGCTTAATCGGCAGCACGTAACCCACGGGTGCGCCGAGTGGACTCGCGAAGGCGCGCATGATGCGCCCGCGCTCGATCGGATCATCGAGCTTGGCATCGTCCGGCTCGATATTCTCGGGCAGCTCGCTTTCCTTGAGCAGCCGCGCGGTCGGGTCTTCGAACGCTGCCTGCACGTAGTCAGTGTGGAGCCCAAGACCCCTCGCGACCGCGTGCGTAAAGCGCTGCGCGTCCTGACCGAGCGGCTGATAGGAGGCGGTCTCCGCTGCAATGAGGGCCTCGTGTTGCCAAATCGGCTTGCCGTCGCGCCGCCAATAAAGGCCGAAGGCCCACCGTGGCAGCTGTTCGCCCGGATACCATTTGCCTTGGCCGTAATACAGGAGCCCTTCTGGCGCAAAGCGCCGCCGGAGCCGGCGAATGAGTTCGTCGGCACGGCTGCGCTTGGTCGGACCGAGCGCGGCCGTGTTCCATTCCGCCGACTGGTAATCGTCGCTCGCGACGAAGGTCGGCTCGCCACCAATCGTCAGCCGCACGTCACTGTGCGCAAGGTCGCGGTCGACCTTTTCACCAAGCGCGTCGAGGGCGCGCCATGCCGCATCCGAGAACGGGTAGGTCACGCGCGGCGTTTCCGAAATGCGCGTGACGCTCGTGTCGAACGAGAAGGTGACCTCCGACGGCTCGACCGAGCCGCTGATGGGGGCGGCGGCGCCAAAATGCGCCGTGGCGGCGAGCGGCAGATGACCTTCGGCGCAGAGGAGACCCGAAGTCGCATCGAGGCCGATCCAGCCGGCGCCGGGCACATAGACCTCGGCCCAAGCATGCAGATCTGTGAAGTCCTGTGCCGGGCCCGCAGGGCCCTCGAGCGCTGGTGTGTCTGGCCGCAATTGGATGAGATAGCCGGACACGAATCGCGCTGCGAGCCCCAGGTGCCGCAGGATTTGTACCTGCAACCACGCGCTATCGCGACACGAGCCCGCGCTTAGCGCCAATGTTTGCTCGGGCGTCTGCACGCCCGTCTCTATGCGAACGAGGTAACCGATCTCGTGTTGCAGGCGCTGATTGAGACCGACCAGGAAATCCACGGTGCTCTTGCGCTCGCGCGGGATGGAGGCAAGAAAGGTCGAGAGCCGCGCACCGGGCGGCTCGGCATCGAGATAGGGCGCAAGCTCCTCGGCAAACTCGGCAGGGTAGGCGAATGGAAATGTTTCCGCGAACGGCTCGACAAGAAAATCGAAGGGATTGATCACGGCTAGGTCGACGACGAGATCGACCGTGATCGTGAATTCGCGCGTCTTCTCCGGAAAGACGAAGCGCGCGAGCCAGTTTCCATTCGGATCCTGCTGCCAATTCACGAAGTGCTGCGCCGGCGTGACCTTGAGCGAATAGCTCTCGATGCGCGTGCGGCAGTGCGGAGCGGGGCGCAAGCGGATGATCTGCGGCGCCAGAGCAACTGGGCGATCGTAGGCGTAGCGGGTCACATGATGGAGGCTCGCGAGGATTGACATAGGCTGCTGTGCCACATTAAGGCCGATGGATATTACCTAATTCTCGATGCAATTTTCGGACCGGCTGCGAAGACGAAGCGGGGACCGGTGCTTCAATCACGTCACGTCGTGGATTGCGGAGAGCCGACCGCGCGTCTGAGCCCCGCAACGATGGCGCGGATCGCGTTGTGCTCGGAATCGCTCGAGTGCTCGGCGCTCACCGCATGGATCCGCTCATGGATGAAGGTCAGCTTCCAGATGACGGCCGGAGCCAAGACAAATGGATAAAGGTCGGGCTGCCCCATGCTGCGGTTGATGGAATTGACCGCGAAGGTGAGCGGGAGCCAAGCATCGATGATGCGATCCATCTCGGCGGCATAGGGGTCGAAGTCGATCACCGTTGCAAGGCCTGCGCCTTTGGCCACTTTCGGCCGCATCCGCAGCCCGAATGCGAACGCCGTCTCGACCGTGTCGACGACATGGAAATAGTGCGCCCAGGTTTCGGCGAAATCCTCCCACGGATGCGCGCTGGCATAGGCGGTGACGAAGCGCTCCGCCCAATCGAGCGGCGGACCCTCGGCGTAGTGCCGTTTCAGCGCGGCGCCGTAGTCCTCGCGCTCGTCCCCGAAGAGGCGCCGGAATTCCTCGATCGCGGGCGACTCCTTCACCAAGCGATCCCAGTAGTAATGCGCGATCTCGTGCCGGAAATGGCCGAGCAGCGTGCGATAGGGCTCGCCCATCGACTTGCGCTGCCGTTCGCGTTCCGGCGCGTCGGCCTCTGCGACATTGAGCGTGATGAGGCCGCCTGCATGGCCGGTCATGATAGGCGCCTCGCCCCCTTTGCCGTCGGGGGGGCTCGACAGGAAATCAAAGGCGAGGCCGTTCGGATCTTCCGCTCTGGTTGCGAGCGGCAGCCGCAGCCGCAGCAGCGTGTAGAACAGGCGATGCTTGGCGTATTCGATCTTGCGCCAATGCACGAGATTCTCGGGATTGGTGAGATCGGGGATGGTGCGGTTGTGACGGCACGACGCGCAGAAAATCTCGGCATCTTCCGCAGCCACCAGCCAGTTGCACACGTCGTGCTCGGCGTTGGCGCAGAAGCGATATTGCTCGCCCTCAGTTGCAAGCGCACGCCACAGGCCGTCGGCCTCTTCCAAAGCAGTGACGACTTCCTGCTTTGGCAGATAGCCGAGCCGCAGCCCGCAACTCTCGCACTTCGTATTCTCGAAATACAGCAGCTGGCCGCAATTCTGGCACTCGAACAGCTTCATGGGCTAGCGCATCTCGTCTGAAGGAGCGACGGGCGAAAACGAACGCTCACGCCGACTCACCTGCCCACAGCCGCGACCGCCGGCCGCGCAGCGTCCGGGCGCCGATAGTCGTAGCTCGCCATCAAATCCTCGACCAGCTTGTTGAACTCGGCCCAATCCGTTTCACGATAGGAATGATTGCGGATGATGAAAGCGGCGCCGGCGTAGAATTTCTCGTATTGCAGGTGGCGGCCGGCGAACTCGGAGCCGACCATGTCCCAGGCGAGCTTGAACAGCTTCATGCGGGTCAGCGCGTCGGCCTGTGGCGTCTGCCAATAGGTCAAGAACTGCGTGGCGAGCTCCGGGTCGTCCATGACCGAGACGTCGGCGGGCATCTGGAACACACCGCCGCCGCAGAGCTCGCGCAGCTCATCGACGAACTTGCTGTAGTTCTGCGTGCACCAGTCGAGCCCCGCATACATGAAACGCCGATTGAAGCAGACGTAACCCTCGGGCCAGGCTTCGTAAGCATTGATCTGCCCATGCACCAGTCCGCCGATCGTGCTCTCGACCGCCGCCATCTTGCCAAGCGTCTCCTTGACGGCAGGGACCTGATCGGCGCCGGTCGCCTGCGCGATCTTGCTGCAGAGACCGAGTAGGAGACGCATCTTCGACCAATAGCGCACATTCGACTGGTGATTGCCGAAGCAATGGCTCGGCGTCTTGATGTAGATGTCGCGCGAGAGCACGGCATCGTCGTGCACGAATACTTTCTCCCACGGCACCTTGACGTTGTCGCACAGAACCATGCTGTCGCTCTCGTCGTAACGCCAGGCGAGCGGGGAATCGAACTCGGAGGTGGCGCCAAGCACCGCCGGTTTGCGCGACCACAGTCTGAGGCCGGGCGCGTTGCAGGGGACGGCGCAGGTGATCGACTCTTTTTTCTGGTCGGGGGCGAGCGGAAGCACGTTGCCGATCCAGATCTCGTTGGCATAGACGGCGCCGGTCGCCAGCATCTTCATGCCCGAAACAACAACGCCGTCGTCCGTTTCCCGCACCACCCGCAGTGTCGGCACGGGAATATTCTGCCGCTGATAGAATTCCGGATTGCGCGCCGCCTGCGGCGGCAACACCGCGTAGACGACGTAAATGTCGTTATCGCGCAAATGCCGGTAGTAGCGCAGAAGATTGTCGGCATGCGCGCAGGGAGCGGGCAGCGCATCGGGCTTGATCACCATGCCGGTGACGAAGGAGGCGACGTGATCGGGCGAGCGGCCGAACATGCCGAAGGTGAGATCGGCGATACGGCGATGCCCCAGCATGCGCCGCTGCAAGTCCTCGCGCGTGCGCGGCCGCAGAAAATAGATCGAGTGACGGCCGCCGTCCTCCTCGTAGCTCATGGCCTCGCGGTTGGCGGGGTCCGCCTTCATGTCGTAAAGCGCGGCGACGGTTGCGGCCGCGTTGCGAAAGGCGGGGTGACGGGTGACGTCGTCGACGCGCTCGCTGCCGATATAGACGACGCGCCCGTCGCGCAGCAACTCCAGGTGCTCCTTGCCCGTGCGCAGCATCGCCCGCTCCTTGTGTCGCCTCAGAAGTGTAGCACGTCGGAACGCCCCAGGAACCGGCCTGTGCTGCGACTGCGGCGCGCATCTCCTGTGCTTGCGCCATGGACGCCGGGCGGCCACACCGCCATTGTCTTCCGCCTGGGTTCTGCGGCAAGCTTTTGGTCATGACCGACGCGCTCGGCTTCCGCAAGAAATTCGGCGTGATCGCGCCTTCGACCAACACCTCCGTGCAGCCGGAATTCGAAGCGATGCGTCCGCGCGGCGTCACCAATCACTTCGGCCGCATCCACATCCCCAATGATCCGATCCGTGACGACGCCGATTTCAATCAGCTCATGGACAACATCCGCAAGCAGATGTTTGTGGCGGTCGATGAGGTCATGACCTGCCAGCCCGACTATCTGATCATGGGAATGTCTTCGGAGACGTTCTGGGACGGGCTCGAGGGCAGCAAAAGACTGCACCAGCGGGTCGAGGCGCACGCCGGCGTCAAGGTCTCGATGGGTTCGGACGCGGCGCGCGCGGCGCTTGAGCGCCATGGGGCGAAGCGGATCGGCGTGATTACGCCCTATATGCCGGCCGGCGACACGCAGGTGTGGCGCTTCTTCACCGATTGCGGGTTCGAGGTCGTGCGGCTCAAGGGCCTTAAATGTGCAAGCCCCGTACTGATCGCGCATGTGAGTGAGCGCGAGCTTCGCGATGCCATCCTGGAAGTCGACGGACCGGGCGTCGATGCAGTGATCCAGGTCGGCACCAATCTGGCGATGGCACGGCTGGCGGGGATCGCCGAGTTCTGGCTCGAAAAGCCCGTACTCGCGATCAATACCTGTATCTACTGGTGGTCGCTGCGCCAGAACGGCATCGACGACAAGATCGACGGCTTCGGCTCGCTGCTGCTGGAGCATTGACCCACTGGGCGCGTCGAAGAGACGCGCAAACGCGCTTATGCTGGAGACCCATATTCCAGAGGGCGGCAGTTATCTGCTTTCTCGCCGGGCCGATACCTTCGCTAGAGCTTCACGTTCCCGGGGGAAATTGACCGATCAAGGTCCATTTGCCGTCCTGCAACTGGATGACGTAGACCGGCTTGAGCGCGTCGCCGTTCGATCCGAATGAGATCGCGCCCTCGAGCGCCGGAAAGTCCTTCATCTTGCGCAGCTCGTCTTTGATGGCCGTGCGCTCAGCCGCGAGGTTTGAAGGAGCGCCCGTGACCTTGGCCTGTTTCATCGCGTGGGCGTAGAACAGCACGATGTCGTAGGTCGCCGCATCGAACTGCGCGGCGGTCGTGCGGTCGAGCCCCGCGGCTTTCGCGCGTTTGGCGAACTCGGCCTGGAATGCCTTGGCGCGATCGTTGAGCTCGGCGTAGAACGTGGTGGGAATAGTCGTGCCATCGCCCGCCTTGCCCATCTGCCGCCCGAGCTCGGGGTCGGCGATGGTGGAGCCGGCGACGAGCCGCCCCTTGTGACCCTGCCGCCGCAGCTCCTGCACGAGACGCGTTGCCGGGTCCGGGCCCGATCCAACCCCGATCAAATCGGTCGGCTGGCCGACGAGCTGGGAAACCTGGGCCGAGAAATCGAAAGCTTGGGTCTGGAAGGTGACGCTGAGCTTCACGTCGGTGCCAGCCTTCTTCATCACCGCCGGCAGCACGTTCTCGCCCATGACCTTGGAGATCACATCGTCAGTGGCGTAGGCGATAGCGCCTGTCGCCATGGCCAAGTCCTTCTGCTTGAGCGAGCGCATGACGCGCTCGAACATGTAGCCTTCGTCCGACGTGTTGCGGAAGGCGTATTGGAACGGCTCCGCCAATTTCGGCGCCGAGGAGGCCATGGACATCGACGCGACGCCGGTGCGGTCGCCGGCCGGAAACACCACGCGGCATTCGCTGGAGCTGAGCGGTCCAATGATGGCCAGCACCTTGTCGTCGTCAGCGAGCTTGCGCAGGCCAACCACCGCCTGATCGGGCTTGCCGGCGGTATCGAAAGCAACGATACGCAGCTTCTTGCCGGCGATACCGCCGGTGGCGTTGATTTCGTCGATGGCGATCTGCGCCGCAATCTCATTGGTTTTCGAGAAGGTGGCAAACGGCCCTGCCGCTGACGGCAGATAACCGAGCGGAAGGTCCTGCCCGGCCGCGCTCCCCGCCCCCAGCGCTGCAAGTGCTGCCGCCAGCATGGCGCCCATCGGTCTCGGGTTCATCGTGCTTCTCCTCTGTTTGGTCGATTCGATTTCCCTGCTCAGTTAAGCGAAGTCGTGCGTGCGTCTCCTCGGTCGTCGCCGCGGCCGAGATAGGCAGCCTGCAACGCGCGGTCGGCGAGGATGTGATCGGGCGCGCCTTCCATGGTCACCCGTCCGAGCTCGAGCACATAGGCGCGGTCGGCGAGTTCGAGCGCGCGCTGCGTGTTCTGCTCGACCAAGAGGATGCTCTGCCCGTTCTCCTGATTGAGCCGATGGATCAATGCGAAGACCTCGTTCGACAGCTTCGGGCTCAGCCCCAGCGAAGGCTCGTCGAGCATCATGAGCTTCGGCCGCCCCAGCAAGCCACGACCGATCGCCAACATCTGCTGCTCGCCTCCCGACAAGACCGATGCCGCGTGGTGGCGGCGCGCCGCCAGATGGGGGAAGCGATCATAGATCTCTGCAATTTCCGCGGCGACCGCGCGGTGATCGCGCCGGTGGAATGCGCCCATCAGCAGATTCTCGTGGATGGTGAGCGTCATCACGATGCGGCGGCCCTCCGGCACCAGAACGAGCCCGCCCCGCACGCGCATGCTGGTCGGCCGATGGGTGATGTCGCAGCCGTCGAAGCGCACGGTCCCGCCGGACGGGTGAACAAGACCTAGCAACCCGCGTAGCAGCGACGACTTGCCGGCGCCATTGGCGCCAAGCACCGCCACCACCTCGCCCGCGGCGAGAGTCATGGAGACACCGCGCACCGCGTGCACGCGGCCGTAGCGGATCTCGAGCTCATGCACTGTAAGCACGGTGCTGCTCCATCGGCTCGGCGGCCGGCGTCCCGAGATAGGTCTCCTGCACCAACAGATTGTGGCGAATCTCCTCGGGGCTCCCTTCGGCGATTTTACGGCCGAAATCGAGAACGATCACCGCCTCGCACAGCGCGCCGACGAAATGCATGTCGTGCTCGACCACGAGCACGGTGAGACCGCCGCCGGCACAAACTTTCTCGAGCTGCGCTTGCAGCGCCTCGGTTTCCGCCGGATTGAGGCCAGCGGCGGGCTCGTCGAGCAAGAGCAGCCGCGGCTGCGCCATCAGCGCGCGCACCAGCTCGATGCGCTTCTGCACGCCATAGGGAAGGTTGCCCACGGTCGAATGCTCGTACTGGATCAACGCCGCATTGGCGAGCGCCGCACGCGCCGCTTCGCGCCAGCGGTTGCGCGGCACGAGGTTCACCGGCTGCAGCACGCCGCGCAGGCCGTGATTACGGCAGTGCTGGCCGACCATGACGTTTTCCAGCGTGCTCAGGTGTGGCATCAGCCGGATGTTCTGGAAGCTGCGGGCGATGCCGTGGCGAATGCGCAACCGCGAAGGGGTACCGGTGATGTCGGCGCCATCGAGCAGGATGCGCCCGGCATCGACCGGGAACACGCCGGTGATCAGGTTGAAAACCGTGGTCTTACCCGCGCCGTTTGGGCCGATAAGCGCGGTGCGCACGCCGCGCCTGACCGCAAGCGTCAAATCCTCGATCACGCGCAAGCCGCCGAAATGCTTGCTCACGGATTCGAGACGAAGGATGGGGTCGGTCGCGCTCACCCGGTGCGCTCCTTCGGCAATCCGACATGTTCGGCTCGAGTGAAGCCGAAGAGGCGGCGCAGTTGCGCTCCGGTGACCAGTCCCTCCGGTCGCAGCGCCATGATCACGATGACCGCGGCGGCGAAGGCGACGTAGCGCCAGTGAGCGCTGGCGCGCAACAGTTCCGGCAGCAGCGTGAAGACCGCGGCGCCCAAGAGCGGCCCGACCACGGTCTGGGTGCCGCCGAGCAGGACGTAGAGTACGATCGTGATGCTGAGCGAGATGTTGAAATATTGTGCCTCGATGAAGCTGAAGTGATGCGCGTAAAGGCCGCCGCCCACACCGGCAATGGCCGAACCGAGCGCAAATGCGGCGATCTGAAAGGCGCGCACGTCGATACCTATCAGGTCTGCCGCCCCTTCGTCGTCGTGCACCGCGATCACCGCGAGCCCGAAGCGCGTTGCAAACAACAGCCAGACCAGCGCGACGACGATAACGGCCGTCGCGGCGATGGTCGGCAGACGAATGAAGGCCGCAACCGGATAGCCGGCGGCGCCGCCCACCACCTCGAGATTGAGAATGCCCGCCTGCACGATCTGGCCAAGCGCGAAGGTGGCAAGGGCGAGATAAATGCCGCGGGTGCGCAGCACCGGCACAGCCACGACGAGCGCCACCGCTCCGGCAATGATCCCGGCGAGCGGAATGGCGACGAGGGGCGCCAGCTTGAACACATTGCTCAGATAAGCCGAAGCATAGGCGCCGATCGCGGCGAAGCCGGCCAACCCCAGATTGAGCTGTCCTGCCGCCAGCGGCAGGAAGCCGCCATAGGCGAACACGACGTTCACCGCGAGCAGAACCAGAACACCTTCGAGATATCCGCTCATGCGCGCTGCCCAGCCAACGCTCCGCCGAACAAACCTGCCGGACGGACGAACAGAATCAGCAGCAGCAGCCCGTAGACCGCGATGTCGACGAAGTCGGCGCCGAAATAGCCGATCGACATCACCTCCACCAAACCAATGATCAACCCGCCGGCAATCGAGCCCCAGATATTTCCCATGCCACCGATGATCATGGCCGAGATGCCCTTGAGACCGACCAGCTCGCCCATGAATGGCTGTACCTGGCGGTAATTCAACGCGAAGATCACGCCCGACAGCGCGGCAAACAAACCGCTGGTCAGGAAGACCAACGGTACGATGCGGTTGATGTCGACGCCGAGCAGCAGCGCGGTATCGGAATCTTCGGCGATCGTGCGCAGGCCGCGGCCGAGACGGGTGCGCAGTAGTATCAGCGTTAGTACCCAGATCAGCGCAATCGAGCAGACGAGCCCGGCAAGTTGCGGAAGGCTGATGATGAGGCCGGCGATCCGCCAGTCGGCGTCGACGAACAGTGCCGGCAAGGTGCGCAGCTCCGATCCCCAATAGATCACCGCCAGATGCTCGAACAGCAGCAGAAAGGCCATCGAGCTCACCAGCGGCACGAAGTGCTGGGCGCTGCGCATCCAGCGCCAGGTGAACCGCTCGACCAGCAGGGAGGCCAACGCCCCCGCGACAAGAGCGACGCCAATCGCCAGCGGCCAAGGCATCCCGCTGAGCAGCGACGCCCATGCCACCATGCCGCCGATCATGAACAGGCCCGGAATGCTGAAGTTGAGGAATCGCAAAACACCGATGCTCAGCGTCAACGCGACGGCGACCATCGCGTAGATGGAGCCGAGCATCAGGCCGTTCACGATCTGTTGGGAGAAAATGACAAAGCCCTCGATCTCGCGCCCTGCAGTCGCTCGTTAGCCTCGATTAGCCCCGCAACGGGTTCCTGCGAGGTGCCCCTCTCGGGGATGACAGGATATGAACTGATCGTTTCGGCGCTCACTCGGCCGCATTCAGCGCGGACAACGGCTCGCCCGCGACCGCGCTCACGTACTCTACGGCTTTGCCGGAGCCTTTCACCAGCACTTGCGCGGCGGCGCACAAAGCGGCGAAGGACTTGCGGTCGAGTGAGCCGAAGAACATGTCGTTGATGGCGCGGATCTCGGCGCTGAGTCGATCGATCTCGAGGCGCCCGGCGGCAGTCAGCGTAAGCAACACGCCGCGGCGGTCCTGCGGGTTCGAGCGTTTGCGCAGGAGCCCCATGCGCGCCATCTTGCCGGTCTCCGAAGCGATGAAGGCGCTTGACACGTGCACCGCCTGGGCGACGGTGCCGACGCTGACACCACCTTCGCCTTGGAGGTGAGCGACCGCGATTAGAACGCTGTATTGCGGTCCGCTGATCCCCATGCGCCGCCCGAGATGCGTGCGAATGACCTCCATGCGGCTTGCGATCGTGAAGAGATCATTGACGAGCGCCCGAACCCGACGGTCCGAGCCCTTATCGAGCAACGCGCCGCAGGAGGCGGTCGGCGGCAAGATATAGGGGGCCGCCTCGTCGCGCTGCGCCCGCCTGCGCGCGGCCACAAGCCTAGAGATCGACATATCCGGTGTCGCCGAGCAGCGTCGACTCGACGGGAATGTGCAGACTGTCGTGCACGGTGTTATAGAATTTCCAGAACCCGACCAGACAGGCGAGCTCGATGATTTGCGGCGGCTTGAGATGCTGTCCCAGCCGCTGCAGAATCTCGTCCGGAACCGAAGTCGGATCCTCGGAAGCCGTGCGAACATAATCGAAACAGGCGCGTTCCATCTCGTTTTTCGGCTCGTAGGAGCCGGTGATGATGTCTTGCAGCTCTTCCTCGGTCAGTCCCCAACCTTCCGAGCCTTCGCTTTTCGGCTTTTTCAACATCGCGCAGCTATGCGCAGTGCAATAGGCGCAGCCGTTGGTCGCGCAGGCAATCGCAGCGAGCTTGCGCTTGAAAAACTGGTCGAGAGTCGAGCTGGGGTCGCGCATGATGTTGCTGTTGAGCTTCCACAGCGTCTCAGCAATCTCCGGCCGGTAGGCATAGAGCTTAAGCGCGTTCGGCAGGAAGCCCATGCGTTTCTTGTAGGGCTCTACCACGGGGCTGAGGCGGGGATCGAAATCCTCCTCGCGCATGTACGGGATGAAGGGCTCGGCTTCGAATAGGACTTTTGGCTTGGGCGCAGCGATCGCATCCATGACGCTTCTCCTTCAGAGGTAGTCGGACAGCTTCACTTGGCCCCAGTTGCGGGGCCAGGCACGTTCGAAATCGGCGGGATCGTGGCGCGACTTGATTGTCGCATCGATGCCCATCTTTCCAACGACCCGCCAGGGATATTGCCCTTCGAGCGGGCGCGCCGAAGGGTCGTAGGGCGAGCCGCGCGTATTCGGCACCACGATGACGTCACGCGCGGGATCGCAACGCGTGGCGATGGCGTGGTAAACGTCGCCCGGATCGTCCAGATTGGTATCGGGCGATACCGCAACCACGAGCTTGGTGTTCAGCCACGGTGCGCCCATGGCCAACATCAACGCATCGTTGACCATGCCCTCGCGCGGGTAGCTGAATTGGATGATGCAGGAGAGCGCCGCGCCCCAGGTCGGGAAACGCACGTCCTTGACGTCGAGGCCGAGTTCGCTGAGCCGATTGTAGAGCACCGCCTCGTGACACAACCGCGGCAACGGCTGATGATCGGTATCGGGACAGGTCTGGTGATTGCGATAGATCGGACGGTCGCCGCGCATCGTGATCGCGCTGACCTCGACCTCGGGTAGGTTCTCATAATGCGGCAAGTTGTACATCGAGGGCGAGGTGACCTCGCCGACTTTGAACCTATCCTTCAGATTCACACGGGCCTCGACCACGATCTCCGCTTCTGCCGGCACGTTCAATTCCAGCGTCTCGCAACGGACCATCTCGATATCGCGATCCATGATCGTGCCGACCATCTCCATCTCGCCCCACGCATCCATGTGCAGGCCGGAGAAGTTCGCCATGATCTCATAGGCCGGCGGCAGTCCGAACACGAACGCGATCGGCATCGCGTCCATGCCCATGTCGCGGTACTTGCGCATGATGACGTGGGAGTGCGGGGTCACGAAGCTGATCAATCCGCGGCGTGGCCCGACCGCGTGGGTTCCCGCGTGACAGGAATTGTAAAAACCGGTCTCGGGATCGCGAATGATATTCATCGCGGTGACGTACGGTGCGTCATCCTTGTCCTTGTGATACGGAATGGGCAGCTCGGTCCAATCCGCCTCGTTGTGCAGCTTGATCACCTCTTTCACGGGACCGGACTTGACGATCTTGAATCCGCGCGGAGGCTGGCGTAGCCGGTAGGCGAGCGTGCGCAGATAGTTCTCGGGCAAGGTGCCGAGGGCGCGCGCCTGCGAGCGGCGGTTTTTCACCAGGATATCGCAGAGCCGGAAGCCCGGTTTCTCGACGATGTTCTCGAACAGGATCGGGCGATCGCTCTGCGCCGACAGCGCACCAATGTCGGCCATGTGCACCGGTTTGGTGACGCGCGTGACGATGTCGGCGTTGGTGGCTAGATAACCACGCAGCGACGGGTCGAGCGGCCTGGTCGGCGGCGGCGGACGATGACTTATGGAGAGCGCCATGGCGATCCTCCATTTCGTAAAGTAACTTTACTAACGCGTAAGTCAAGCCGCGCGTCCCATCAGCGCGCCACGCGGAAAAATTGCGCGCCCAGACGACAGGTGCTCTCGACGCTACGCCGCGGCGCGCGCTACTCACCGCACCTGAAAAACGAGCTTGCCCCGGAAATGTCGCGACTCGCTCAGCCGATGCGCGTCGGCTGCGTCGGACAGACGGTAGAGCTTGATCTCAGGAGCCCGCACAGCCCCTGCCTGAACCAGTTCGACGATGCGTTCGAGATGCCGCCGGGCACGCCCAACCGGAGGCCGAAGCGAGGTCACATCATCGCGTGATGGTTTCGGCGCCTGCGCCCCGGAAGCGATAAAGGCGGCCCGCCCGCCAGGCTTGAGCACCGCGAAGGAGCGCTGCGCCACCTCGGCGCCGACGGTGTCGAAGACGGCGTCGCAATTGGTCACGGCGCGCGTGAAATCGACCGCGTTGTAATCGATGATTTCATCGGCGCCGAGGCCACGCACATAATCGTGGTTCGCGGCACTCGCCGTCGTGATCACGCGGGTGCCGATATGCTTGGCGAGCTGAATGGCGAAACCGGCAACCCCGCCTGCCCCGCCCTGGATGAGAATCGTCTCGCCCGGCTTGAGTTTCAGCGTGTCTTCGATCGCGCTCAGCGCGGTGAGGCCGGTGAGCGCCAAGGCGGCGGCGTTGACATGGGACAGGGCGTCCGGCTTCTTCGCGACGATTGCGGCCTTGACTGCGATTTTCTCGGCGTAAGCACCCTCCTGGCCCGCCTCGCAAACGCCGAACGCGGCGTCCCCAACCTTGAGGTCGGTGACCCCCTGGCCGACGGCGCTGATCACGCCGGAAAAATCGCGCCCGAGGATCAATGGAAACTTCGCTTGTTGATACTGGCCGGCGCGCACCTTCCAATCGGCGGCATTGATGCTGGCGGCATGCACATCGATGACGACCTCGCCCGGCCCCGCGACGGGATCCGGCAACTCGCCATACTTCAGCTCGCCCGGTCCGCCATATCGCTCAATAAACGCAGCCTTCATTGGTCTGTCCCTTTCAAAGCAGCAAAATTCGCGGTTTGCCCTCCACCTACTTCACCGAACGGTCGCGGTCCATGCCGATTGAGTGGCTTTGTGTCAGGATAGCCTGACGAAGGACTGTGGCATGGACCGCAATTCCCGCACCGGCGCGATCCCGAGACGCTCGCGGCCGCTTGGCGCAAACCCGCGACCGCGGACCGGAGCGCTGCTGCGCGCCCTGCTTGCCGCGGGTGTGCTGAGCCTGAGCGCAGGAGCTGCCCGCGCGAGTGTCCTCGTCTCGATCGACAAGAGCACGCAGCGGATGTCGGTTTCGGTCGATGGCGTGCCGCGCTATCACTGGGCGGTCTCGACTGGTCGCGCCGGCTACGGCACGCCGAGCGGCACCTATCGGCCGCAGCGAATGGAGCGAACGTGGTTTTCGAAGGAATATTATAATTCGCCCATGCCGCATTCGATCTTCTTCCATGGCGGCTACGCGATCCATGGCAGTTACGAGATCCACCGCCTCGGCGGCCCCGCTTCCCATGGCTGCATCCGGCTGCATCCCGCGAATGCCGCCACGCTGTTCGCCGTGGTCAAGCAGAGGGGAATGAGCGACACGACCATCGTCGTCTCAGGAGGTCACCGGTAATTTGCCCCGCGCCGACGCGCAAAAGCTCAGCCCTGGGAACTTGCGGGCTCCTGCGGCAATAATCCATTACGCGGCAGCGGGTGCGCGGGTTAGGCTGCAATCGATGCCGGCAGGGGAAGCGGCGGACGTTATCTGACGGAGGACGTGGTATGCGTGTTCACTGCATCATCATCAGCGCAGTGCTTGCTCTTGCATCGGCTTCGCCGGTCGGCGCGGTCGATCTCCTCGTGACCCAATACAAGAACGACCCCTCAGGCGCGCCCTACGGCGTCGCACTCGAGAAGGGCTTTTTCAAGAATCACGGGCTCGACATCACCGGGATCGTCTCCGGCGCCGGCGGCGGCAGCTCGGTGCGCAACGCCATGGCGAGCGATCTCGGCTACGGTGACGTGACCGCCGCCCCGGTCATCGCCGCCGCCGAGCAGGGCCAAGACGTCAAGATCGTCGGCATCACCTCGCGATCGCTCGCCGACTTGGTGCTCATCGTCATGCCCGATTCGCCCATCAAGACCCCCGCCGACCTCAAGGGCAAGAGGTTCGGCATCAGCAACCCGAAATCGCTGGGCGAGATGATGGGCGTGCTGGTGATGGAAAAAGCGGGGCTCAAGCAGGGCGACGTGCAAATGACCGCGCTCGGGAGTCTCAGCGGCGCGCTCACCGCACTGGAAAACGGCGTGGTCGACGCAACATCCATTCCGATCATTCTGTTCCACACCCGTGGCGGCGAGAGCAAGTACCGCGTGCTGGTCCGTCCCAAAGAGTTGCCGCTCATTCCCTCGCAGCTCGGTATGGCGACTGGCAAGGCAATGAAGGAATGGCCGGAGAAGCTGCGTGGCATCCAGGCAGCACGCCGCGAAGGCACCAAGTTCATCTACGAGCACACCGGCGAGGCCATCGAGATCCTCAGCAAGGTCTACGCACCGCTGCCGGCGAACGACATCGGCATCATGGTGAAAGAGCTCGTGGAGGCGAAGTTCTGGAGCGAAGGCCGTATCGAAATGCCGTTACTCGAGCAGACCGTGCATGCAATGAAAGGCGTGGGAATGCTGCAGAAGGATGTCGACCTGACTAAAATCGTCGACAGCTCCTTCCTGCCGCCTGATCTGCAGAAATGAGCGTCGCGGTCCCGGGTGAGGACATCCACGCCTCCCTCTCGGATGTGACGCGGGTCTATCCGGAGGCGGCCGGTACGCCGGCGGTTCATGCGCTCGGACCGGTCGATCTAAAGCTCAAGCGCGGCGAGTTCTTTGCCGTCGTCGGTCCGTCCGGCTGCGGTAAGACCACGCTGCTCGAGGTGCTCGCTGGGCTGCAGCAAGCCACGGCGGGAACGGTGACATTCGAGGGCCGCCCAATCGCCGGCAAGGTGCCCGACGGCATCGGCGTTGTCTTCCAGGAGGACGCGAGCTTCCCCTGGTTGACCGTGTGGGACAACGCCGCATTTGGCTTGCGCCGCAATGGCGTCGACCCCGCGAAAATCCGCCGCCGCGTCGACGATGCGCTCGCCTTCATGGGGTTGACGGATTTCGCCCGCGCTTATCCAGCGCAGCTTTCCGGGGGCATGCGACAGCGCGTCTGCATCTCGCGTACACTCGTGCTTCAGCCGCGGCTTATCCTGCTCGACGAGCCGTTCGGCGCTCTTGATGCGCAGACGCGGCTGCTCATGGGTGACGAGGTGCTGCGGCTGTGGCGGCGTACGGGCGCAACCATTCTCCTGATCACGCATGCGCTTGACGAGGCGGCCATGCTGTCGGACCGCATCGGCGCGATGTCGGCTCGTCCGGGTCGATTCATGGAAATTGTCGCGACCGGCTGGCCGCGCGAGCGCGACAGCAAGATCGTCAGCGACGCGGGGTTCGGGGAGATCACCGGCCGGTTGTGGGACAATCTGCGCGGCGAATCGATGAAATCGCTCGGCCATTCCGGGGTTGCGGCGGGATGAGCAGGGTCGGCTGGATCAGGATTGCGGTCATTGCCATCGCGATCGCGCTGCTCGAAGCCAGCTGCCGGCTCGGCCTGATCGATCATCGCGTTGTCATCCCGCCCTCTGAAATGGCCGATGCGCTCGTGCATCTGCTGATCTCGGGACAGGACAACGATCAGATCTTGCGCACCTTCGGCATTGTCGTCCTCGCCGCCGTGATCTCCGCGATCGGGGGCTTTGCGCTCGGTGTCATCATCCACGCGCTGCCGCGCGTTCGCCAATCGCTCGATCCGTTCTTCGCCACCTATTACGCGGTGCCCATCTTCATCTTCTATCCGGTCATGATCGTGATCTTCGGGTTATCCGCCATCCCGATCGTGCTGATGGGTGTGGCGACTGCGATCGTGGCGATGATCATCGCAACCTTGAACGGGCTCGATCGCGTGCCGCAGGTGCTCACCAAGGTGGCGTGCGTGCACCGCATGGGCAGGATCGCCACGGCGCTGCTCCTCAAATTGCCAGCGGCGGCGCCCCATCTCTTCACGGGTCTCAAGCTCGCGGTCAGCTACGCATTCATTGGCGTCATCGCGAGCGAGTTCATTCTTGCGCCCGCGGGGCTAGGGCGCGTGATTTCCGACGCCTACACCGACTTTGATAATCGGAAGATGTACGCGCTAATGCTGCTGTTGATCATCGTCGCAACCGTCGTGAACATGTTTCTACACGCGGTCGATCAGCACTTGGCGGAGCGACGGGGGATTGGCAAGGCATGATTGCGACCAACCGCGCTGCCGACACGGTGATCATTCTAATCGTGCTGCTGCTGGCATGGCAGGCGCTGCATCAAATCGTCGGCGCGAC
>WNGD01001665.1_pt1 | contig 23981 bp, 17 predicted proteins | sample 5400671 | NCBI WGS metagenome assembly WNGD01 (sample SAMN13153369, study PRJNA577476) | soil metagenome | isolation source: 40 cm soil or saprolite under grassland replicate 2 | place: USA:California | collected 2016-06-15
AGCCGGCCGGGGTGAAGTAGCCGCCCTCGCCGCCGACCAGGCGGCGGACCATGCTGGCGACCTGGCGCCCGGAGGTGTCCTTGGCGAGGAAGCCGTCGGCGCCGGCCTGGGTGGCGGCCGTGATCGTCTCGCGCCGGGTGTCGGCGGAGAGGACCATCACCTTGGTCTGCGGCGCTTTTATTTTGGCGTCGCGCAGCACCTGGGTGAGGTTGGTGTTCGGCATGTGGGCGTCGAGCAGCAGCACCGTCGGTGTCAGACTGCCGATCAGCGCCAAGGCCTCGTGGCCGTCACGGGCGACACCGACGATCTCGATGTCGTCCTCGGCGTTGAGCACCATGCCCAGGCCTTCAGCGAAGGCTTGATGGTCGTCGGCAAGCACGAGTGTGATCATGTCCCCCCCAGGACATCCCCGACTATCCCGCAGCGTGCCACTATGGCACGTGACTGGGCCAAAGTGGCTGGCCGTCGCCATAAGCCTACGGCACCTGGTTGATTGCGCTTATCCGGAGAAGTGATGACTTCAGGGTGCGGCGCGTGACCAACCCTGCCGCGACCGGCAGTGTTCGCGGCGACGACCGGCTTGCAGCCGGTCACCTGCTCTTTCCTGGCTGCCACTGCTTTGCTCCGTAGTGCTAGCTTACGTCAGACAGCGTAGAAGACCTACCTGCGAAGCACGTATGCAATGCAAGGAAGCCTGCGGCAACCTGTTGATTCGGCAGTAACGTCGTGTCTGCTGGCCAGCTGAGGCCGCAGTGGTTCGAAGGGGCAGCTTGATGGCTCGCGTGTTCCTGGCCGACTGCCAGCCACTGTTCAACGAGGCGCTGGAAGCGCTGATCGTCCGGGATGGCCAGAACGAGGTCATTGGACAGGCTTCCTCCGCAACGGAGGTCACCGACGCGGTCGTCCACCTCAAGCCTGACCTGGTGGTGCTCGACGCGGACCTGGCGCTGGCGAGCCGGCCCTCCCTGATCGAGGCGATCCTCGCCGAGTTGCCCGCCACCCGGGTCATCCTGCTGGCGCAGGACACCGACCTGGAGCTGTTGCTGCTGGCGATCCGTGCCGGCGCGCTGGGCGTGGTCGGCAAGAAGAGCGGCACCCAGACCGTGCTCCGTGCGGTCCAGGCGGTGCTCGACGGCGAGGGCGTGGTGCCGCGAGCCATGCTCCCCTCCCTGTTCCGGCGTCTGCTCGACCTCGGCGACCGTGCCGCCGATACCCCGCTGAACCGCCTCTCGCCGCGGGAACGCGAGGTGCTGGCACTGCTCGGCCGTGGCTGGAGCAACGCCCACATCGGCGACGAGCTGTTTATCAGCCCGCACACGGTCCGCACCCACGTGCAGAACATCCTGCAGAAGCTGGAGATGCACTCCAAGCTGGAGGCGGCGACCTTCGCGATGCAGCACGAGCTTGCCTCCAAGCTCCCGCTCGCGTCCGAGTCCGAGGTCGCAGCCGAGCAAACGCCTCCGAAGAAGCCTCCCGCGAAGAAGCAGAAGCAGCGTTCCGCGAAGCAGCGTCCTCCCAAGCAGAACGCGAGTCAGCAGAGCGCAAGTCGATAAACGCGGCGAAGGCGCACAACCTGGCCGCCTTTCTCCTGCCCGTTTGGGTAGCTCCGCGCAAAAGTGCGTCATGTCCGTCAGTATTTTGACGTAGGACTGGCTATTTTGTCTTGGGAGTTGGTGGAGCTACGCGCATTATGACCGTAACAAGCCGCCGGACCGTTCCGCGCGGCTAGTGGCGCATCCCACAGCACCCTAGGGAACCCGCGCGGAAGGAGGGGGAGTGGGCGACCACGCTGCCGCTGCCGCTGCTGCCGCCGTCCCGGAGCCACTGGACGCGATCGGTGACCGGGCTTCGCCGCCGCCGCTCCCTCATCTTGCTGGACTGCGACGGGAGCGGGAAGGGGAGCTGGAACGCTTCCCCCGCTCGGTGCTGGTGCTGATCACCATGCTGGCCACCTTCGCCAGCGCCGTCGCGTTCCTCGACCGGGCGCCCGGCAGCGGCAGCGGCCCCGGCAGCGGCCACGTCAGCGCCTTCGCGGTGCTCGGCCTGCTGGCGGCGCTCACCGCCGCTGGCTCGCTGCATATCGACTTCCGCTACCACGACGAGCTCGAGGCGCTGGAGCTGTTCGAGTCGGTGCTGCTCGTGGTGGTCTACGCGCTGTCCGGGCCGTTGGTGGTGCTGCTGGCCGCGCTGGCCGCCGCGCTGTCCGAGGCGTTGCTGCGCGTCCACCCGGTTAAGGCGGCCTTCAACGTGGCGCAGTGGTCGAGCGCGGCGGCTGCGGGCGGCCTCACCTTCGCGGTGCTACGCGCCGGGAGTGCGCTCAGCGCGCGCAACCTGGGCGCGGTGCTGGCCGCGATGCTGGTCGCCTCGGCTGTCAACCACTGCAGCCTCATCCTGGTCTTCGGCCTGGTCCGCCGCGAGCGCCTCGGCCGCGTGTTGTGCGGCCTCGCCGGGGTGATCCTGCCCGGCTGGGTGCTCGGGGGCACGATCAACCTGGCCTTCGGCGTCCTGTTCCTCGCGACCTGGGTCCGCTGGCCGCTGGCGGCGCCGCTGTTCCTGCTCCCGCTTGGGATCCTGCACTGGACCGGGCGCGTCTATGCCGCGATCCGCATCGACCGGACCCGGCTCACCGGCATGCAGGAGGCAACCCACCTCCTGGTCTCCTCGCTCTACCCGAGCGAGGCAATGCCCGCCTTCCTTGCCGCGGTGCGACGCTGCTTCGAGGCCGAAGCGGTCGAGCTGCTGCTGGCCGACGAGCACGGCGACGGCGACGGCGACCGCAGCCGCAGCGCGACGCTGTGGCGCAGCGCCGGCGCCGACCCCGGCGAGGCCGTCGGACCGGTCCGGATCACCCTCACCGCCCCGGAGCACTGGCCCCCGGAGCACGGGATCCCGGAGCACAGGGTCGAGCGGCCGGACGGAGACGGCGGCGGCGCTGGAGCCGGTTTGCCGGAGCTGGAGCCGTTCTGCGTCACCGTGCTGCGGCTCGGTACCGCGCTGCGGGCGCGGGCCGGCGGCGACAGCGAACTGGCCGCGCGGCTGGAGGTGGAGGGCTGGCGCGACTGCCTCGCCGCGCCGCTGTGGGCTGGTTGCGCCGTCGGGGTGCTGTGCACCTACAACCGCAACGGCCTGGAAGGGTTCGAGGAGGGCGAGCTGACGGTCCTGGAGGCGCTGGCGGCGGAACTCGGCACCGCCCTGGAAAAGAGCGAGCTGCTGCAGACCATCATGGAGGAGCGCGCCAAGCTCTCCGAGATCATCGACCACGCCTCCGACGGGATCGCCGCGCTCGACCCCGACGGGACCGTGTCGAGCTGGAACCCGGGCTTTGAGCGCATCACCGGCTACCGCGCCGGAGACCTGATCGGCACCCGCGGCCTGGCCAGGCTCCGCCCGCGCGACCCGGCTGGCCGCGAGGTCCGCTTCGAGTGCTGGGCGCTGGAGCGCACCAAGCTGCCGCAGGTGCTCGAGGTGCTCACCCCCGAAGGGGAGCGCTGCTGGATCTCCTGCTCCTACAGCCCGGTCCCGGCGGCGACCGGCAGCCAGCCGCGCCGCCTGGTGATCACCGCCCGGGACGTCACCAAGGAGCGCGACCTGCAGCGCGCCGGGGAGAGCCTGCGCCGCTCGGCGGCGCGCTTCCGTGCCCTGGTACAGAACTCCTCCCATCTGGTCATCGTGCTCGACGCCAGCGCCAGGATCACCTACGCGAGCCCGGCCTTCCAGCGCGCGTTCGGCTACCCCGACGAGGCCAAGTTCGGGCAGAACCTCTTCGACCTGGTGCACCCCGACGACGTGCAGCCACTGCGCGCCCGCTTTGGCGAGCACCTCGCGCTTGCGGGGGACTCCGGCGCCGGCGCCATGGAATTCCGCTTCCTGGGCGCCGACGGCAGCTGGCGTCACCTGGAGGCGCTCGCCAACAACCTCCTGGACGAGGCGGCCGTCGGCGGCATCGTCTTCAACGCCCATGACGTCACCGAGCGCAAGCGGGCCGAGGCGTTGCTGGCCGGCCAGGCGCACGTGCTCGACCTGATCGCCAGAGATGCCCCGCTGATGGAGGTGCTGACCGCCCTCGCCCGCCTGATCGAGCGCGAGGCGGACGGGGCGCGCTGTGCCGTGCTGCTGCTGGACGAGGGCGGCGAGGCGCTCACGGTCGCGGCCGCGCCGAGCCTGGTCGACGTCGGCTTGCACGAGGCCGACGGCCTGGTGGTTGGACCCGCCGCCGGGGCGAGCGGCACGGCGGCCTGGCGCCGCGAGCCGGTGCTATGCGGCGACGTCGCCACCGACCCGCTGTGGGCCGCCAAGCGCCAGGTGGCCCTGTCGCGAGGCCTGCGGGCGGCCTGGGCGGTGCCGATCATGGCGCCGGACGGCGACCGCGCGCTCGGCACCGTCACGCTCTACTTCGACGAGCCGCGTGCGCCGCAACCGTTCGAGCTGCAACTGCTCGACCTGGCCGTCCACCTCGCCGACATCGCCACCGAACGCGCCGAGGTCCAGACCCAGCTCGCCCACCAGGCCGCGCACGACGTGCTCACTGGCCTGCCCAACCGCGTCTTCTTCCTGGACCGCGCCGCTCACGCCCTGGCCGCCACCCGCCGCAACCGCTCCGCGGTGGCCGTGCTGTTCCTGGACCTGGACCGCTTCAAGTACATCAACGACTCGCTCGGGCACGAGGCCGGTGACCGCCTGCTGGTGGAGTTGGCACGCCGCCTGCAGGAACTGGTCCGCCCCGGCGACACGGTGGCGCGCTTCGGCGGCGACGAGTTCGTCGTGCTGTGCGAGGGCATCGTCGACGAGGCGCACGCCCTGGCCATCGCCGAGCGCGTCGCGGAGGTCGCCACCACCCCCTTCGCGCTCGGCGGCGCCGAGGTGTTCGTCAACCTGAGCATCGGCATCGCCATGGCCAGCGGCGCCGCGGCTCGGCCGGACACGCTGGTCGAGAACGCCGACGCCGCCATGTACCGCGCCAAGGCGCGCGGCGGCAACCGCTGCGAGATGTTCGACCGCGCCATGCGGGCCCGCGCCAAGCGGCGCCTGACCCTGCACAGCTCGCTGCACCGCGCTGTCGAGCGCGGCGAGTTCCAGGTCGTCTACCAGCCGGTCGTCGCCCTTGGCAGCCGCCGCCCGGTCGGCGCCGAGGCGCTGGTCCGCTGGGCGCTGCCGGGCCGCGGCCTGATCCCTCCGGCCGAGTTCATCGGCATCGCCGAGGAGACCGGCCTGATCATGCCGATCGGCACCCACGTGCTGCGCGAAGCCTGCTGCGAGGCCGAGCGCTGGCACGCCGCCGGCGCCCAGGGCGCCTTCGGCGACCCCTTCTGCATCAAGGTCAACCTGTCGGCCCGCCAGTTTGCCCACCCCGACCTGGTCGAGGTGATCGCAGGCATCCTCAGCGAGACCAGCGTCAACCCGACCAGCGTCTACCTGGAGATCACCGAGAGCGTGCTGATGGAGGACGCCGAGTCGACCGTGACCGCCCTGCGCGACCTCAAGGCCCTCGGGGTGTCGCTGGCCGTTGACGACTTCGGCACCGGCTACTCCTCGCTGACCTACCTGAAGCGGTTCCCGGTGGACGAGCTGAAGGTGGATCGCAGCTTCGTGGCCGGGCTCCTCGGCGACCCCGAGGACGCCGCCATCGTCGCGGCGGTCGTCAACTTGGCCCACACCCTCGGCCTCAAGGCCGTGGCCGAGGGAGTGGAGTCGGCCGGGCAGCTCAACCGGCTGCGCGAGCTCGGCTGCGACATCGGCCAGGGCTACTACTTCGGCCGCCCGATGCCCGCCGAGTCGATGGCCATGCGCCTTGGCCTGACGGCGAACGGATCGGCTGCGCACACCTCCGGCCGCCCTGAGGACCCTCAGGGCGACGACGCCAGGCGGGCGTCGACCACCAGGTTGTCGCGGTAGCTGTGGCGGGCGGGGTCGAAGCTGCCGCCGCAGGTGACGAGGCGGAGCGCCGACCCGGGGAGCGGCCCGAACACGGCCGCGGCCGGGAACGACGCCTTGGGGTACTGGCGGACGGCCTCGACCACGAAACGGAGGGTGGCACCGTCGGCGCGCTGCACCAGGACGGCGTCGCCGGGCGCGAGCTGGCGCAGCCGGTAGAAGACCGCCGGGCCGTTCACCGAGTCCACGTGGCCGGCGATCACCGCCGGTCCTGGCGCGCCCGGCAGCGGCCCGCCGGTGAACCAGCCGGCCCGGCTGAAGTCGCCGGGCACCTGCATGGTCCCGTCGGTGGCGAGGCCGAGCGGATCCAGCGGCGTGTCCACACCGATGGCCGCGATCCGCAGCCGCACCGGCCGGGCGCTTGGAGCGGTCAGCAGCGACGGGAGGCGGTCGATCTCAAACCCCATCCCGCTCAGGCCGCGCCAGCGGGTAAGGCCCGGGTGGCAGGTCGGGCTGCAGGGAAGTTGCCCAGCTGATTGAGAGAGCGCGCGCGCCGGACTCCACGGCGGGGTGACCCGCGCCACCGGCGCCAGGGGCAGGCTGTGTGCGGTAGTCAGCGCCGTGCCGCCCGCGCCGGTGGCCACGCCGCCGCGCGGCATAGCGGCGCTTCCGGCCGCGTCGGTGAAGGAGAACAGCCCGCGCGGCTTGCTGCTGCCGCCGACCACCGCCAGGGTGGTCACAGTGCCGGCCTTGACCGTGACCTTGCCGTTGTACAGCACGCCCAGCCCGCCGGTCTGGGTCACCCAGACGGGATAGGTCCCGGCCTCGACCTGGCGGTAGGGGGTCGCCGTGCCGAGGTTGACCCCGCTGGCGATCTTGTGGCTGTTCGCGAGGCTGACGTCGACCGGTCCGTTGTCCAGCAGCGTGTCGAGCACCCGCAGCTTGGCCTGCCCCTGGCTGGCCGGGGTGAAGGTGTCGTCGAGCAGCAGCCCGCGCAGGTGCCCCTTGTGCCCGTAGGCGGCCACCGTGTAGGCGTGGCCCGGGGTGAGCTTGGCGCTGACCCGGATCGCGGGCGGGTCGCTGGGTGCAGCCCCTGCCGGCCGCACCTCGTAGGTGAACGGCCCTGCCAGCACCGGCCAGTAGGCCGAGACTGTCTTGTAGAACACGTTCGGGAAGAACTGCCGGCGGTTGACGCTCACCGCGTAGACGTCCACGTACGACTCGTCCGGCGAGAAGTGCCCGATGCGGATCATCGCGGTCGCCGCCGGGGTGGTGCTCGTGCTCGCGCTGGCGATGGCGAGGGGCGAGGCCGTCGCCGCCAGCGCCACCGCGACCGCCAGCTGAAGGGTCCTTCGCACCAGCCGCACCAGCCGCTCCTCTCGAACCGAGGTGACCGTTTCTGTGTTCGTGTCCACTTCTGCCTTCGCGGGCGGACCCGTTTCGGTGCTCCGTAGGTTTCCTACGGCGGGTCGCGGAGTTTCCTCTACGGAGTGATCCGTTTGGCGCCTGTCCGACGAATCCCCTGGCGACACCGACGTACGGAATCCCCGAACGGAGTTCTTGATGGCACCTCCCACCCTGGTCCCGCGCTGGCGCGCCCTGGTCCTGGCCCTCCTGCTGGTTGGGCTGCTGGCCGGGCCGGGCGCGCTGGCGGCCGCGGCAGCCCCCGGTTCGGCCCCTCCGGCCGGTGGGCTGCCGCGCCTCCAGGCGCAAAGCCTCCAGGCCAAGATGGAAGTGCTACAGGCCAAACTGAACGCCCAGAACACCCGCCTGGAAGTCCTGGCCGAGGATCTCGACGACGCCTACAGCAGCGGCGCCAAGCTGCTGGCCGCCTCGGCCGCGATGGACCAGCGCCGGCAGCTCGCCACGGCGGGAGTCCTCGCCGCCCGCGCCGAGCCGGAGGCGCTGCCCCAGCTCCAGGCCGACAAGGCTCGCATCGACCGGCTGGCCGCCTTGATGGTCCAGAAGGTGACCCAGCAGGCTCGCAAGGCCGAGCGGATGCACCGCGAGCGGGCCGAGGCGACCGCCCTTGCCACCACCATGCACCACGAGCTGGCCGCCATGGATCAGCAGCTGGCCGCCATGCTGGCCAGCGACCAGCAGCGGCAAGAGGCCGAGCGCCGTGCCGCCTTCAGCCAGTACCTGGACCTGGCACGCGCCAAGGCCGGCGGAAAGCTGGCCGCCACCGGCCCGGCCAGCCCGATCGCGCGCCGCGTGGTGCAGGTCGCCCTGGCCCAGCTCGGGGTCCCCTACGTGTACGGCGCGGCCGGCCCGGACAACTTTGACTGCTCCGGCCTGACCAGCTTCGCCTACCACGCTGCCGGGCGCACCATCCCCCGGACCGCGGCCTGGCAGTTCGCCGCGTTCGCGGCCGACCACTTCGTGGCCCCGACCGCGCTGCGCGCCGGCGACCTGGTTTTCTACGCCACCGACCCGGCCAACCCCGCCACCATCCACCACGTCGGCATGTACCTCGGCAACGGCCTCATGGTCGAGGCTCCCCACACCGGCACGGTGGTGCGGGTCGCCACGATCTGGCGTCCCGACTACGCCGGCGCGGTGCGCCCAGCTCCGTAGGGTGGCAGGACGCAAGCAACCCGAGCGTTGCGAGGTTTTAGGAAGGTCTCATGGCCGACTTCTAGGATTATCCTGGTCAATACGGTACGCTCGCGGCAGCTCCCTGTTGAGATGGCGAGTACACCGCTGGATGCCAGGAGGAGCCCATGCGCAGCGTTCGCGCCCGAGTCCAACGACTCCACCCCCACCCCAGGTCCCGACCGCTGTTGGTGGCGTTGGCAGCCGCCAGCAGCCTCCTGCTCCTGACCGTCCTGCCCGCAGGCGCCAGTGCGGCCACCACCACCGTGAAGGTGAACGTTGCTCGCCAGCATGCCGACCTGGCGCGGCAGGCGTTCCTCGCGCGCATGGCCGCCCGCGCACACCCCCATGCCGCGGCGGCTGCCCCGCAGGCGTCCCCGCTCGCCGGCACCGCCAGCGGCGCCGCCGCCTCGGCCTTCAGCACTATCCGCAACGTCAAGCAGATCAGCCGCGACACGCTCCCGCCGCTCAACGGCGCCGAGGCCGACACCCAGATCGAGCCCGACATCGCCATCGACCCCCGCAACTCGAAGGTGATCGTGACCACCTTCCAGCAGGGCCGCTACGACGACGGCGGCTCGGTCGACCCTGGGTTCGCGACCTCGCAGGACGGCGGGCAGACCTGGGCGGACGGCAACCTGCCCAAGCTCACCGTCGCCGTGGGCGGGCCGTTCGAGCGCGCCTCGGACCCGGCCGTCGCCTTCGGGCCGGACGGCTCCAACTACATCCAGACGATCCCGTTCAACGTGACCGACTGCCGCAGCGCCATCGCCATCCAGCGCTCCGGCAACGGCGGCCTCAGCTTCGGCCGGCCGGTGCTCACTGTCGACGACAACGACTGCAACATCTTCAACGACAAGAACTGGGTCGCCGTCGACACCTTCCGATCGAGCCCGCACTTCGGTCGCCTCTACGCCGTCTGGTCGCGCTTCATCACCAGCGGCACCGTCACGGTCTCACCAGCGGTGATCAGCTGGTCCGACGACAAGGGCCGGACCTGGACGCCGTTCAGCCTCATCTCGGCAGCCAGCGACAACACCGAAGGCGTGCTGCCGCTGGTGCGGCCCGACGGCTCGGTCGCGGTGGTCTACGATCTGACCGTCGGGACCCAGGACTTCGAGGTGTCGCAGACCTCCCACGACGGCGGCGCGAGCTGGGGCCCGGAGGTGCAGATCGGCCAGTTCCTCGGCGTCGGCGTGCCGCACACCCGCACCGGCGGACTGCCCAGCGCGACGGTCGACCCGGTCACCGGCGACCTCTATGCCACCTGGCAGGATGCCCGCTTCAATGCCGCCGGCCTCAACGACATCGTGCTGTCGCGCTCGGGTGACGGCGGTGCCACCTGGAGCCCGCTGGCGGTCGTCAACCCGCGCAAGGCGGGCGTCACGCGTTTCACCCCGGACGTCGCCGCAGCGGGCGGGGGGGTCCACGTGACCTACCGGAGCCGCGGCGGCAGCGGCAACGCCGCCACCATCGCCGAGGACTACATCGCCTCCACCGACGGCGGCGCCAGCTTCGGCGCCGAGCAGGTGATCGGCCCACCGAGCGCGACACGCTGGGCCGCCCAGGCCTCCGGCGGCCTGTTCTTCTGGGGCGACTACATGGGCGTGGCCGCGACACCAACCAAGGCCGCGCTGGTCTGGTGCGTCTCCTCCAAACCGCCAGTCGCCGGCGCGGCGTTCCACCAGACCGCCTGGGGAGCGGAGGTGCTCAGGTAGTCAGGGCAGGTCGAGGGAGCGGCGCGTTCCGTGGCTGTGACATCACCTTCGCTGCTTTAGGGGCAGTTCAGCCGCTGTGGCGGCTAGTGCATTACTATCGAGTGCTATGTCATCGATCGCGCTGGAGACCGGCGCGGGCGCGTCGGGTGTCCTGCTTGAGCGCGCCGGCGAGTTGTCTGTGCTTGCCGATTGCCTGGAGGCCGTCGGGCGGAGCGCGCATGGGCGGGTCTTGCTGGTCAGCGGCGAGGCAGGGGTCGGCAAGACGACGGTTCTGCGGCGGTTCTGCGAGGAGCGTGGCCAATCGGCGCGGGTCCTCTGGGGCGCCTGCGATCCGCTCTTCACGCCGAGGCCGCTCGGTCCGCTGCTCGGTGTCGCGGAGGGGTCCGGCGGCGAGCTGGCGGCGGTGGTCGGAAGCGGCGCGATGCCGCATGAGGTGGTGGCGGCGCTCGCGCGTGAGCTGAGCGTGAGGGCTCCGACCGTATTCGTCCTCGAGGACGTGCACTGGGCAGACGAGGCGACGCTCGACGTCCTCCGGCTGCTCGCCCGCAGGGTGGAGACGGTGCCGGCCTTGCTCGTCGCCAGCTACCGCGACGACGAGCTGGATCGTGCGCATCCGCTCCGGATCATCCTCGGAGAGCTGGCGACGAGCCGGACAGTCGGGCGAATGAAGCTCGCCAGGCTCTCGCCCAGAGCGGTCGCGCGGCTTGCCGAGCCATATGGCGTCGATGCCGTCGAGCTGTACCGCAAGACCGTCGGCAACCCGTTTTTCGTCGTCGAAGCGCTCGCCGCCGGAGCGGAGGGGATCCCGGACACGGTCAGGGACGCGGTGCTCGCCCGTGCCGCACGGCTCAGCTCTGCCGCAGGGGCGGTCCTCGAAGCAGTCGCCGTGGTGCCGCCACAAGCGGAGCTGTGGCTGCTGGAGGCGCTCATCGGTGCTGAGGCCGACCGCCTCGACGAGTGCGTGACCTCTGGCATGCTCGTCGTCGAGCCGGCGGGCGTGACGTTCCGGCACGAGCTTGCACGGCTCGCCCTGGAAGAGTCGGTGCCGCCGCAGCGCAAGGTGGGCCTGCATCGCCGGGCGCTGGTGGCGCTCGCCGCCCCACCGGGCGGCGCGCCCGATCTGGCCCGCGTCGCGCACCACGCCGAGGCTGTCAGCGACATCGACGCGGTGCTCCGCTATGCACCCGCGGCCGCTGCCCGGGCAGCGTCGCTCGGTGCCTTCCGTGAGGCGGCGGCGCAGTACGCGCGGGCCCTCCGATTCGGCAACCGGCTACCGGTGGGCACGCGCGCGGAGTTGCTCGAACGCCGCTCCCACGCGTGCTACCTGACCGACCAGAACGACGCGGCGGTCGAGGCGATCGAGGGCGCGCTCGAATGCCGCCGCCAGCTCGGCCAAAGGCTTCAAGAGGGCGACTCGCTGCGCTGGCTGTCGCAGATCCTCTGGTGCCCCGGCCGGACCATCGAATCCGAGCGGGCGGCGCTCGAGGCGGTCACACTCCTGGCGGCGCTTCCGCCGGGCCGCGAACTCGCGATGGCTTACGCGAACCTCGCCTCGACGCATGCGTGCGCTGCCCGGGCGGAGGAGGCGGTGCGCTGGGCCAGCCGAGCCATCGAGCTCGCGGAGCGCCTTGGCGACACCGAGATCGCGGTCCACGCGCTCGTCACCATCGGCACCTGCGAGTTCGGGGGGGAGGGGGAGCAGAAGCTGAAGCAGGGACTGGAGCTCGCGCAGCGAGCCGGGCTTCCCGAACAGATCGCGCGAGGGTACCTCGTGCTCATCGGGACAGCGGTCGGGGCCCGCTGCTACGGTCTCGCGGCCCGCTACCTGCAGGCAGGACTCGACTACTGCAGCGATCACGGTCTGGAGCGCGATCGGCTCTACCTGCTCGCCTACCGGGCGCGCATGGAGCTGGACCAGGGCCGCTGGGGCGCGGCAAGCGAGTCGGCTGCGGCGGTCCTGCGCATCCCGCGCACCTCGATCACGCCGCGGATCTTCGCGCTGGTGGTGCTCGGGCTGGTCCGGGCGCGGCGCGGCGACCCCGGCCAGTGGGCGCTGCTCGATGAGGCGTGGGCATTGGCGGCGCCGACCCGGGAGCTGCCGCGACTGGCGCCGGTCGCGGCGGCGAGAGCCGAGGCCGCGTGGCTCGACGGCGACCGTGACGCCGTCGCTGCGGCAACGGCGGGCACCCTCCCGCTCGCCTTGGAGCGGAACTGGCGGTTCCTGGCCGGCGAGCTGGCCGACTGGCAGCGGCGCGCCGGCCTCGACCGCGAGCTCTCGGTCGAGACCGATCTCGGTGCCGATATCGCGGAGCCGTACGCGCTCCAGCGTGCTGGCGAGTGGGCGCGGGCGGCCGAGCGCTGGCAGGAGCTGGGCTGCCCGTATGAGGCGGCGCTCGCGCTGGCCGATGCCGGCGAGGAGCAGCCGCTGCGCCGTGCCCTGGATCAGTTGCAGCGGCTTGGGGCAAAGCCAGCCGCCGACCTCGCCGCCCGGCGGCTGCGGGAGCTTGGCGTGCGACGCCTTCCGCGCCGGCCCCGGCGGGCGACGCTCGCCAACCCGGCGGGGCTCACGGCCCGCGAGCTGGAGGTCCTCGCGCTGCTGGGTGCCGGCCTGCGCAACGCCGACATCGCCGCCCGCCTGCACATCGCCGAGAAGACCGCTGGCCATCACGTCTCGGCGATTCTCGCCAAGCTCAGCGTCAGCTCGCGGCACGAGGCCGTGCGGGTCGCGGCGGAGCGGGAGATCCGCCGTTAGTCCCAGTACTCCACCCGGGCCTGGACACCCGTGGTGCAGGTGTACCACAGGCGTGAAACAGGCTCTTAGTGCCGCCGCAACCGGCCCGAAACACGGTTGTGGAACCTAATGAGTGGGCCGCTGGTCGCTGGTCGCCGATGGGGCAGAAGGGAGTGCGGTGCAGCCGTCGCAGGAACCGGTAGGGGCCGCCGGCAGGATGCCTCGACCGCGCCGCGGCAGCGACGGTGACGAGGAGCGCCGGGCGCTTGCCGGCTACACGGTCGGGGTGACCGCTGACCGGCGGCGCCGGGAGCTGGTCACGCTCCTGAAACGCCGTGGCGCCCGGATCATGGAGGCGCCGGCGCTCGAGATCGTGCCGCTTCACGACGACCAGCGGCTGCTCGACGCCACCCGTGCGGTGCTCGGCGCCAGCGTGGACGTGGTGGTGGCCACCACCGGCGTCGGCTTCCGGGGCTGGATGGCGGCGGCCGAGGGGTGGGGGCTGGGTGAGGCGCTGCGCGACCTGCTGGCCCGCGCGGCGATCGTGACGCGCGGGCCGAAGGCGACCGGCGCGGTCCGCGCTGCCGGGCTGCACGACGCCTGGTCGCCAGCATCGGAGTCCATGTCGGAGCTGCTCGGGCAGCTGCTCGGCAGCGACCAGCACGGCCGCACCGTAGTGCTGCAGGAGCATGGGGAGCCGCTGCCGTGGTTCGTGGAGAGGTTGCAGCGGGCGGGGGCTGCCGGGGTTATCCACAGGCGCGGTGCGCCGCGTGCAGCGGGTGATCGAGCGCATCCCCCTGCCGGTGCTCCACCTGGAGGCGCGTGTCCCGTCTGCCGACGCGCGCTGGTGCCTGCGGGTCGAGGGCTTGGTCGCCCGGCCTCGACCTGTCCACCGCCCGGCGCGGCCTGGTCGCCTGGGCGCTGGACGGCGCTCCACTCACTCCCGACCATGGCGCGCCGCTGCGTTTTGTCCCACCGCCCGACCGCTGGGCCTACAAGGGCGTCAAGGTGGCTGCAGGCGCCAGCGAGCCGGCCGAGCGGCTCCAGGCGCGGCGCCTGTCGGGCGCGGTTATCGGTCTGGTCTCAGCAGTCGGTGCCCTGGGCGGGCTGCTCATCAATGTCGCCTTCCGCCAGTCGTTCCTGTCCAGCGGCAGCGGCACCACGGCCGTGGCCAGCTTCCTGGCCTTCTACGCCGCCTGCTTCGTGGTCACCTATGCGGTCTACCTGCGTCCCGGCGCGATCCTGGCCCGTCGTTCAGCCCCCGCCGCGGCGCCGGTCTCCACGACTATCTCCTGACCCTGAACGTCGAGCGGTTCGGGTCGAGTGCGGGATCCTGCCGCAGGATGGCAGCTTCGAGGTCGCGCAGCGCCGGGCTGGGGTTGATGCCCAGGTCGTCGCCGAGTGTGCGCCGCAGCCGGTGGTACGCCGCCAGCGCGTCGGCCTGCCGGCCGTTGCGGTAGAGCGCGAGCATCAGCTGCCCGTGGATCTGCTCGTCGAACGGGTGCTCTCGGGTCAGTTGCTCCAGGTCGGGTATGAGCTGCGCATGCTCCCCGAGGGCCAGACGGGCGTCGGTCAGGGCCTGCGTGGCTTGCAGCCAGAGCTGGTCCAGGCGTCCGGCCTGCTCGTCCAGCCAGGTCACCCCGGCGACGTCCAGCAGGGGCCGCCCGCGCCACAGCGCCAGGGCGGCCTGCACCTGCCGTGCGCGGTCGCTGTGGTCAGCCGCCTGGGTGCCCTGCCTGATCAGGCGCTCGGCGACCTGGACGTCGGTCGCCTCGTCGCCAAGATCCAGGACGTAGCCCGGCGGTTGCGCCCGGATCGCGTCCTTGCTCCCCAAGATGTGGCGCAGGTGGGACACATGGCTCTGCAGCGTGTTCACGGCGGTCGGCGGCGTGGCCTCGCCCCAGACGATATCGACGAGACGCCCGGTGCTGACGATCTCCCCACGGTGCAGCGCCAGGACCGCGAGCACTGCCTTGCGACGCAACCCGCGCACGGGCCGTGACGCGCCGTCCACCGCCACATCGACCGGCCCGAGAAGCCTCACCTGCATCTGGTCGCCCTCGTTTGCCACAAGACCGACCCCAACGATCGCCGCCGATCGGTACCCAGGTGTTCGACCGGAGATACGGTTGGTGTGCCTGGCATGGTTCGAATTGCGGCGCCGCCTTCGGCACCCGCCTTTGGGCGCCCGCGGCGCGACTCGAACGCGCGTCCCTCGGCTTAGAAGGCCGTTGCTCTGATCCACTGAGCTACGCGGGCAAGAGCCGAGTTTAGCGCTCCCACAACGACGTCCGGCGCAGGGTGTGCCCGCGCCGGACGTCGGATGTCGAGCTGGCTATGCCATGGCTATGCACCAATGGGCTGCAGGATGCTGCTGTCGAGGTGGGCGGTGGTGGTGGCGGGGGTGCGCTGCTTCATCAGTTCGAAGCCTTCGGCGCGGGCGGCGACACCGGAGGCGGCGAGCCAGCGGAGCCAGGGGGCGGAGACGAAGGCGGATTCGGCCTTGCCGTCCTGGTGCTCGATGCGCAGCCACATACCGGTTTCGGTCAGCTCGACGCCGACGCCATAGGTGGGGACCGGGTCTGCGAGGGGGCTGAAGCGGTGCAGTTCCGGGGTGATCTGCGGGCGTCGGGTGAAGTTGCGCATGGGGCTGCCCCTTTCCGGACTTCCTGAACCGCCAGCTGCCAAAAACTCACGGTTCGGCTGAGCTGTCCGTATGGTGCGGCTTCAATGCTGCTGTAGCTGTCGGGAGCCCGACTTCAATCCGGTCGAGTAGCTGCCTCTGCTCACGTCACCAAGTTGACCAGCCGGCCGGGAACGAACACCGTGTCGCGCGGTTCACGCCCCGCGAGGTGGCGGCGGACGCGCTCACTGGCCAGAGCGAGCGCCACCGCGCCGTCGCGGTCGATCCCGGCCGGGGCCTGGCAGCTGTCCCGGCGCTTGCCGTTCACCTGGATCACCAGCGGGAAGTCCTGCTCGGCGAGGGCGTCCAGATCGGCGGCGGGCCACGGCTGCCGATGCACCGAGTAGGGACCGCCGAGGCGCGACCACAGCTCCTCGGCCAGGTGGGGCGCGAACGGGGCCAGCAGCAGCGTGAAGGTCCGCGCGCTCCGCTGCCACTGTGCCGCCGGCATGGCGGCCTTGTGCTGCCGCAGCCAGCGCAGCAGCTCCATCAGTGCCGACAGGGCAGTGTTGAACTTGAGCCGCTCGATATCATCCCCAAGGGTCGCGATCGCCCGGTGCAACGGACGCGGCTCGACCTCAACCTGACCCTGACCCTGAATCTGAACTCCATCCTTGTCCTGTGCCGCTGCCGGCCGCTGCGGCTCGGTGAGCAGCCGCCAAGCCCTGGCCGAGAACCGCTCGATCCCGGCCAGTCCGGTGTCGCTGAAATCGCCGCCGTCTTCCCACGGAGCGCAGAACAGCAGGTACATCCGCAGGTTGTCGGCTCCGACCCGGTCCATGTAGTGGTCGGGGACGACGACGTTGCCGCGGCTTTTGCTCATCTTGACGCCGTCCTTCAGCAGGAACCCGTGCAGGCGCACCTTCGGGAACGGCTCCGCGAACGGCAGCAGGCCGAGGTCGTGCAGGGCCCTGGTCACGAAGCGTGCGTACAGGTGGTGGCGCGCCACGTGCTCCCGCCCGCCGGCGTAGAGGTCGACCGGCAGCATCTGCGCGGTCCGCCCCGGGTCCCAGGGCTGGCCGCTGCAGCCGCTCGACGGGTAGCGGAGGAAGTACCAGGCCGAGTCCAGGAAGGTGTCGGAGACGTCGGTCTCCCGCTGGGCCGGGCCGCCACAGCGCGGGCAGGTGGTGTTCACGAACGAGGCCACCGCGGCCAGCGGCGACAGCTCCGTGCCGCTCGGGCGGAACTCCTCGACCTCGGGCAGCAGCACCGGCAGGTCCTCGTCGGGCACCGGGACGGTGCCGCAGGCGTCGCAGTAGACGATCGGGATCGGCGGCCCCCAGTAGCGCTGCCGCGAGATCAGCCAGTCATGCAGCCGGTAGCGGCTGCCGTCGGGTGAGCGCCCGATCCACTCGCGCTGGATCCGCTTGGCCACCGGCGGCCAGTCCAGCTCGTCGAGGGCGTCGAGCAGCTCGTCGGCGTAGGCGGTGATGCGCAGGAACCACTGGCGCATGCGCCGCTCGGTCACGAGCGTGCCGCAGCGCTCGCAGCGATCACCCTCCAGCTGCTCGTGGGCCAGCACCGTCAGGCAGGAGGGACACCACAGCACCGGCGCCTGGCGGCGCACCGCCAGCCCTGCCTGGTACAGCCGCAGGAAGATCCACTGGGTCCAGCGGTAGTAGGCGGGGTCGCTGGTGGCAACCTCGTGGTCCCAGTCCCAGGCGGCGCCGAGCCGCTGCAGTTGGCCGCGGTAGCGCGCGATGGTCCGCCCGGTCAGCGTCGCTGGGTTCTCGCCGATCCGCAGGGCGTAGTTCTCGGTGTGGATCCCGAAGCTGTCGAAGCCGATCGGCTGGAACACCTTGTGGCCGCGCATGCGCTGGTAGCGTCCATAGGTGTCGGCGCCGCAGTAGGTGTAGGCATGGCCGACGTGGAGGCCCTCCGCCGAAGGGTATGGAAACTCCACGAGGTTGTAGAACTTCTCGTCCCGGCTGGTGTGGTCGAGGTCCAGCTTGTCGAGCTGGTCGGCCCGCCAGCGCGCTTGCCAGCGTGGCTCTGCCTCGGCCGGGTCATAGGTGTGCTGCGGCGCCTCTTGCTGCTGCGCTAGGTCGTCAGCGGAGAAGCCAGCTCCGGCGTTGCACGCTCATGACCAAAGTATGCCAGAGAGGACGAGCTGGGTGTGGGGCAATAGCAGCTGGCATACTCGGTGCATGGCCGACGGAGCAGCGGTTACGCGCCCCAAGGTGCGGCTCGGGGTGATCTACGCCGCCCACGGCGCCAGCCACGCCGTTGTGCTGGTCCTGCCGGCCGTGCTGATCAGCCTCCGGGCCGAGTTCGGGGCTTCGTTCACCACCCTTGGCACGGTCGCCACCGTCAGTTCGTTCCTCTATGGGCTTGGTGCGCTCCCGGCTGGCCTGCTCAGCGACCGGTTCGGGCCTCCGCAGCTGCTCAGGCTGTTCGCCGCGCTGTCGGTCGTGTGCTGCGCGCTGGCGGCGCTCGCTCCGGGGCTCTGGTGGCTGGCGGCGGCGCTGGCGCTGCTCGGTGCGGCGGGCGCCCTCTACCATCCGGCTGGGCTCGCCGAGCTGACCCTCACCGCGCCCGGCCGTGGCCGCGTGCTCGGCCTCCACGGCGGCGCCGGCAACCTCGGCGCCGCGCTCACGCCACTGCTCGCGGGCGCGATCGCCTCCGCGTGGAGCTGGCGAGGCAGCTACCTGCTCGCCGGGCTCGTCGTCGCCGTGCTGTTCGTGGCGCTGCGCCGGGGCGTGCCGCTGGACCGTGAGCTGCCGCCGCCCGAGCACGCCGGGCCGCCGGAGCGCAACCGCGCCGCGCTGTGGCTGGTCATGTTCCTCGCCGTCGCGGAGGGCTTCATCTTCCAGGGCTTTGTGACCTTCCTACCGGCGTTCCTCGCCGAGGTCGGCCACTTCAGCCATGCCGCGGCAGCCAAGGGCGGAGCGCTGTCCGCCCTGGTGCTGCTGCTCGGCGTGCCCGGCCAGTACCTCGGCGGCCGTCTCGGCGAGGCTGGCCCCCGCACCCTGGCGCTGCGCTACGCCGCCCTCTACGGTGGCGCGGCCGTGGTCGGGCAGGCCGTCCACTGGGCCGGTGCGAGCGTGCTCGGGGTGCTGCTGGCAGGTGCCTTCAGCGTGCTGATCTTCCTCGGCCAGCCGCTCACCAACCAGCTTGTGGCGCGCGGCACCAGCGCCGGACGGCGCGGGGCCGCCTACGGCAGCTACTTCTCGATCTCGCTGGGGATCGGCGCCTTCGCCGGGACCGTCGGCGGGGTCGTCGCCGACCATGCCGGCCTCGCCGCCGTGTTCGGTGTCCTCGGCGTGGTCGCTGTCGTCAACGTCTGCGGCGGGCTCGCCATCCGTGCGCTGCTCGCCCGCGAGCCGGTGTAGGGTCGGGAACGTCCGCGATCGAGAGGGAGGAACAGCGATGGCCACCGCCGAACGTCAGGCCCATGTCCTGTGGGAAGGATCGCTGATCGAGGGCAAGGGCGACGTCGAGTTCGCCAGCAGCGGCATCGGCCGCTACCCGGTCACCTGGGCGTCGCGGGTCGAGCGCCCCGACGGCCGCACCAGCCCGGAGGAGCTGCTCGCCGCGAGCCACGCCGCCTGCTACGCGATGGCCTTCTCGCACACGCTGGCCACCGGCGGCCACCCGGCCGAGCGTCTGCAGGTGACCGCGACCGTCTCCCTGGATGCCAAGCCCGGTGGCGGCTTCCAGGTGACCGGATCGGCCCTGGCAGTCCACGGCAGCGTCCCCGGCCTCGACCAGGCTGCCTTCCAGCAGTTCGCCGACCAGGCCGAGCAGGGCTGCCCGATCTCCAACGCCCTGCGCGGCAACCTGGCCATCACCGTGACGGCCACCCTGGAGTCCTGAGGCTGGCCCTGGCTCCCGCTCCTGGCCAAGGGCCAGGCGGCTGCTCGGGGAGTTCCTGCTCGGCTGTCTCGACCTTGCAGACCTGGAAGCCACGGGCTTCGTAGTTCCGCTTGGCCTGCGGGCCGTCCAGCGAGCAGGTGTGCACCCACACCCGCGCGGGCGCACGCGCCCAGGCACGCTCCACGCCCGCAGTGAGCAGGTGCCCCCCAAAGCCCTGGCCGACAAACTGTGGCAGCAGCCCGAAGTAGGCGACCTCGACCTGCGGGCCGGATTGAGCCTCCAGTTCGAGGTAGCCGACCGGCGTGCCGCGCCACCAGCCGACCCACAACTCGTACTCGTCACGTCCGACCCATCGTTGCCAGTCGGCATAGGACCAGCCCAAGCGATCGGTCCAGTACCAATCGCCACCAACCGCGGTATAGAAGAAGCGACTCAGCTCCGGCACCGGCTCCTGCGCCCGCTCGACCGCCAGCCCCGCGACCCGCCGTGCCGGCCGCAACTGCTCAGGCTGGCGCATCTCCAGCGTCCAGGTCGTCACCGATCGCCGCACACCCATGTCGCCTTGCCGCTCCTTCCATCCATGACGTTTCGCGGCCAGGATGCCAGGCGACCAGGCGACCAGTGCGGAAGCGCTGGAGCGGGTGACGGGAATCGAACCCGCGTCACGAGCTTGGAAGGCTCGAGCTCTGCCATTGAGCTACACCCGCTGACCAGGGGAGCGTACCACCTGCCTCCTGCTGCCTCCGGTTGCCTCTGCTACGACTCGGTGGGCGGGCGAATCGCCGTGAACGCCGCGCCCTGCGGGTCGCGCAGCACCGCGAAGCGACCGTAGGGCGAGTCCATCGGCGCGGCGATAACCCCGCCGCCGAGCCGCTCGGCGGCGGCAGCGGTCCCGTCAGTGTCACCGACCGCGAAGTACACCATCCAGTGGGATGGGATGTCGGCGGGGAACTGCTCGTTCATCTGCAGCGCGCCGCCGGTCATCCGCCCCCCGACCGCGAAGGTCGCGTACCTCGGGCCGCCGCCGGTATCGAGGTCCTCCCAGTCGTAGCCGAACACCGCTGTGTAGAAGGCCCGCGCCGCGTCCAGGTCGCGGGTCGCCAGTTCGTTCCAGACGACCGCGCCCGGCTCGTTGACCAGCGAGGCGCCGATATGGTTGCGGGCCTGCCACAGGCCGAAGACCGTCCCGGTCGGATCGACGCCGATCGCCATGCGCCCCTGATCCATCACGTCCGTCGGCTCCATGTTGAGCCGCCCGCCGGCATCGTGGATCCGCTTGGCGGCAGCATCGACGTCGTCGGTCGCGATGTAGGTGGTCCAAACCGTCGGCATCCCCTGCGGCGCCGGTTCGCCACCGATGCCGGCAACGTACTGCCCACGAAGCTTGCAGATCGTGTAGTACCCCGCCTCCGCCGGCCCGACGTCGAACTCCCAGCCAAACAACCCGCCATAGAAACCACGCGCCCCCTCAGGGTCGCTGGTCATCAGGTCAACCCAAGAGGGCGTCCCCGCGGCATAGGACGTGACCTGCGCCATGCTCCACCTCCGTTGGTTGGAATCGAACATCTGTTCGACAAGCGGAGCATAACCCATCCCCCCAACAGAGACATCGCCCAAGGGAATGATTTCTGCCCCGCCCTGAGCCATCACCGCTGCCAGCCACGGCTTCAGATCCCCTGCTGACCAGCCGATCTCCCTCTCAAATGCACCATTCCGACGCGGGAGACGAACCCTCGATGACCCATCCCAGCAGCCCCACCGCCAAGGAAGGAACCCCCATGAAGTGGGACACACTGTCCGCCTGCTCCACCCTCGCCGCACCCACCCAGGCCCAGTACGAACTCGACCTCCTCGAACTCGGCCCCCGCGTCGCCAACCACCTCTGGAACACCTCGAACTCCACCCATACCATCACCGAGGACGCCGCCTGATCAGCTACATCGTTCAGCTCCTCCAGAAACCACGAAGGGCACGCAGAGGGCACGGCGGACCCAGAAGGGCCGGGTGTCAGCCACCAAGAAGGGCGCTGACCAAGGCTCGAAGGTAGTCGGGACGGCCGGATTCGAACCGGCGACCCCCTGCTCCCAAAGCAAGCCCAAGTTAGGCTCTGACCTGCTTTGGCCTGGAGTCTCGCAGGTCAGGGCACGTTGCGTTGTCCGTTGGGGACTCTTGGAAACCGCTTGCGTCCGTTGCTACTGGCACGGAGATGGCACGGGCGGCAGCGATGGGCACCCTGACGGCCCGATGCTCCGATCCGGTTCGAAGGCCTGACCACGAATGGAGACCAAGGGGACAGCACTGACCCCGGTTAGAGTGATCCCCCGGCAGGATCGAACAGACGGAGAGCGACACAGCCCGGTCGAAACGGAGCTGGCTGCGTCGGACCTTCTCCCTACGCAGGGGCTCAGGCATAGGATTGCGCAGCGCCGCAGACGGTACAGGAGAGCGTTACTGTAGCTCATTCAGATTGAGAAGCGTCGCTCTGAGTAGCGACCTTCTTCGCCTTCCGCCGAACAACTGCCGTATCCAATGCATGCGCCCCCTTCCGCTGTTCGATTGTGTTTAGAATTCTCCTTGGGTTCAGCGCCACGAGAGGTGTAATTTCCGTTAGAATTCTGTTAGCGTCACTACTATTGATCTCAGTTATCAACGACTCCAACTCTGGGCGTAAATTCTGGGTACCCTCGATGTATCTGATGGCTCGTGGTCCGTCGTCTACGTCATAAAAGTCAGGATCATAGCGACGTCGAGCGGTTGCAACATCGGCGCGCTGGAAATGGTCTTTGGCGTCATTCCCAACGTGTTCAGTTGTAGCAATTACTCGATACCCGGGACGGACGATGCCGATTTTAGCCCCGAATGAGTACGCATTGCCTAAACTGAATTCCTTGTCCTTGAGTTCGAAAAAGACCAAGTCTCCATTAAGATCCGCCATGCAGTCCATCTCATCGCCGCCAACCTGCTGGTCGATCAGAATTCGATCCAGCGGAATGCCGAGAGCGAGCAATTCCTGAAGTAGCAGCAGTGAGAACCATCGGCTCTTGTCGAGTAGGACTCTCCCTAGGTCTGTGACTGCAACTGCTTCTTCGATACGTTCATCGCCGATTGGCTTGCCGCACGCGCACCTAACCCCCTGCTTGGAGAGATCTTTTAGCACACGGGTCGACGGAGTTCGAGCGACTTGAGCTTGTGTAATAGTGCAAATCACTACAAGCTCCGCGCTAACCAGCCCCGCAGTTGTCATTGCCGACGTTAGTTCGTCGACGCGTTCTCGTGATCCGGGGGGAAGTTGTTTCGGTAGGTCGCCAATTAGTAGCCCAGCAGAGGATTTTACAGCAACTGTAAGAGTTCGAATTGACCGATCCGCTAGGAATCGTGCTGCTTCAAACTCCCTAGGTGAAGGCATTTGCGGGGGCTCCATGCCTTCTGATTTCAGTTCATCGAGCCGATCAGATGTATAGCGGTTTTCATCCAACTCGATGGAGAATAGATCTCGTATCAGCGCTTCGAAGTTTTCGAGTGGCTCCAAACTAAGGGTGGGACTTATATAGTTCAGATCAAGCTGCAGCCTCCTTTCTTCGGGAGTTACCCGGGTCAGCGTGCCGTCTGGATTTCGGCGCACCGAAGCTCCAGCGAGTTCACGCAATGCGATTGCATATAGATTCTCTCCGTCCGTAAGGATTTCGCCTCCCATGACTCGGCTTCGAGCACCGGGAGGAGCCAAATGCCCACGACTACTTTTCGCATCTTCCGTAGTCTCGTCAAGTAGGCCGAGAATCTCGGCCTGTAGAGTAATGGCGGGCTTCAGAATGGGGCGGTACAGGGCAGGTAGCTTTGCGATAATACTGTCGAAGTCATTCAGCATGGTACGAGATAGAGTTCCTTGTCGTCTTCTTAGTGTAAGCATGCTGCCTTCTTCGGGATGGCCGATAGGTGAACTTGCGCAGCTTTCTTCATCTTCGGCTAGAAGTAAAGTGGGACAATAGTGAAGACTTAGCAGAACTGTGCTTTCAAGCGCAGCGGCGGTGAGCTGCATTCCGGCATAACTTCGTAAGTCGGTCAGCGGCTAGAGGTCAAGCGGGATAGTCCGCGCGATCATTCCGCCCAGAGGCGTCAAGTCATGGCCCGCTATCCTTCCCAAACTCCACTGGTTCTCGCGGCTGTCCGCAGCGAGCACGGTGGGGTAGGGGCCCCGCCGCGCGCAGTTGCGGACAGCCGGGCTTGATCAGAGTGAGGAAACGCGTAACACAGGCATCCAGGGATGGATGTCGTTGGGCTGACGGAGCAGGCGAGTGGTGTTCGGGGCGCGAAAGGTGTAGAAGAGTCTGGAAAGTCTTGCGGTTGGGAGCCTCGGCGCCTTGAGTGGGTGGCCGGGGTGGGAGAGCCACCTCCCCCGGCCGTGGCTGACACTCACCGGAGGGAGTGCCGAGGGATGGACGATACCGCGTTAGCGGGCGTAGCTGCCGTTTTGTGCATCTGGCTGTTTCTGCTGATCAGGCTGCCAGGATTGCAGGCGAGGCGGTTGATCTCCTTACTCAGATCCGAGGGTCCCGGACGATCCGGGAGT
>WNGD01004716.1_pt1 | contig 23977 bp, 13 predicted proteins | sample 5400671 | NCBI WGS metagenome assembly WNGD01 (sample SAMN13153369, study PRJNA577476) | soil metagenome | isolation source: 40 cm soil or saprolite under grassland replicate 2 | place: USA:California | collected 2016-06-15
TTCGGCGGTTACACCGGATGCGCCAGCCAGCCCGACAACTGGCACCAGTACGGAGCGGCGGTCGCGGCCGACCATCAATCCGGCTACAGCTATTCCATCTCGCCCGGCTTCTATAAGTACGACGAAGCCAGCCCGCGGCTGGTGCGCGACACTGCCCGATGGCAGCAGAACGTGACCGCCATGGTCGCTTCGGGTGAACCCTGGCAACTGATCACGACCTTCAACGAGTGGCTGGAAGGCTCCTCGGTGGAGAACGCCAGTGAGTGGCAATCAGCCTCAGGCCAGGGCGTCTACCTCGACATCTTGCACGGCTAGCGGGCTTCGCCGATCGAGGTGCCCGGCTAACCCCCGGGCACCTCTTCTCCTGCTCGTCGCGTATCGCAAGCCGTCAATCGGCTCGCTCGATTACGCGGGTCAGGTCGAGATCTTCTTCAACAGCTGGAGCGCCGCTTTCGTGTAGGCCGTGGCGACCGCCAGGTCCGTAGGGGAAGGTGAGGGATTGGCTACGTTCACGGGGAAGTACAGGCCATCGACCACCACCGACCCGCTCAGGACGTAGGTGGTCGTGGCGATCCAGCTCTGGCCGCCAACCTTCTTGCGATACAAGATGTAGCTCGTCGCTCTGTCGCCGACGCCTTGAACAGGTGTCGCATCACCCATCGACGTGCACACCCCGCAACCAAAGGCGGTCGGCGGGCTCTCGAAAAACGCCTCGGCCCACACGGGGTCGGCGAAGACGTAGAAGGTGACGTTGCCTCCGAGATCCGATGTGGTGGTGCTCGTTTCGCCAACCAGTCCTGGAACGGAGCCGGCGACGAAAACATCGTGCAGAGGGGCGGCATCGGCGAGCTCAGGCGGCACCACGTCCCTGGTGAACTGCCGGCCCGCGAGCGCTTTGGCGAGCTGGATCGGGGTAAGCCGCACTGTCCCGATCCCGCCTGCCTGCGACGAGCCTGGACCATCTGACTGCCTCCCCAACGAGATCGCAAACACCACGCTGAAGATGCCCGCCACGACCAGCACCATCGCTGCCGCGATAAGCCATGTCGTGCGATTGGGGATTCGCTGCAGAGTCGACGCCGTTTGCGCGTAAACAGGATGGGCGGGAGGCGCTGGCGGCGCCAGATCCACCTGTCGTGGCGATGCCGCAGGCGCGGCAGGTACCCCCTCCCCCGACCTGAGGGCCATGTGCGGCTGCTCCGGAACGAACCTCGGAGGGGCAAATCGGGCGGTAGAAGGCGCGGCCGACTTGTTGAGTGCTCTTGCCTGGCGCCGGTCTTCCGCTTGCCGACGACCACGTCGAGGCGGCCGGCTCCGCGGGGGACCACTCTCTCGTGGCGAGACGTGGACCTGCCGCCCGGGCTCCGGCTCGGACTCGGGGTCCGGCTCCACGGTGTGCAACGCGAATACCGGCGCGTCCGAGGCACGGACCCAGGTCTGACCATCCCACGAGAGGCCTTGCGGGGGCTGCCACATTTGCTTCCAGACGTCGCCATCCCACCACCACTGGCCGTCCGCCGACCATTGCGCGTCCGGGCCGCCCGGCGCGGGTTGGTCCGTCCTTTTCATAGTTGTCCCGTCGGCGTTGCTAATACCCATAGTTTTTGTTTTCGCTTTGGCTCACCGCAAGGGGACATTTGACCCACATCTGGGCGTGGCGACGCCTCTGGTCCAGCTTTTTGCGTTGGTTTGCTACGAACCTTTCCTGATCAGGGCGGACAGCGCATCGAGATACTTGGATCCGTATCGCTTGCTCGGTTCCAGGTACGTGTTCTCGACGAACTCGTTCCAGCTGATGCCGAACCACCCGTCGGGGTGGGTGGCGCTGTTGAGCTGCCACAGCTGGGTCAGGGTTTGCGTTCCCCTTCTTTCGACGCACGTTCCTCCCATCAGCTGCTTGTTGTAGCCGGCAATGAAGGGAGCAAACCACTGCTTGCCGTCGGCGTGTACCAGGCCGGCAAGCTCGCTGACCGCCGACGCGGCGTGCGAGTTGTTCCACGGGTCCTGCGTGGACCAGTAGTCGCTGGTCCCGTCGAGGTAACGCCCGTCGTTGGGCCACGACGCTGCCGTCTCGTCGCCCAGCAGATAAACATATGGCTCGACCGCACGAGAGATCGCCTGAATTGCCTGCGGCGAGTACTTGCGCGAGTTCAGCCACATCACGATCGGCTTTGGGCTGTAGCCGTTGCGGAAGGCGGGATCAGACCCATATCGACTGACAAAGTACTGGAGGTCGGCTATGACCTTGGACGCGGGTCGCGAGTAATCCCCAAAAGCAGCGTAGGCGAGGCCAAGTCCAAAACTGGTGCCGTGCGCGGTGTTGTAGGCGTCGACAGTCGCGACCATCAGGTCGAATCTGGAGTTGTATCCACTTGAATTCGGACCTTGAGTGGTGGAGCCGGTGCCCTGCCAGTCGGCGAGGAAGCCTTTGAGACCCGCCTGGTTGGCAAGCTGAACGTGGCGCTCAAACGTCGCGCCCTGGGTTTGGTCGTAGAGCCCTTCCGCGGGGACATCCACGATCTGTGCGGCGGAGTAAGCGACGGATGGGTTGCAGCCCTGCCCGTCGATCGAACCTGGAAGCGGTGCGGTGCTGTACGGGTAGGCCGGCCCGAGCTTGTCATTCCAGTGCTGCGCCGTCCACCACAGGTAGTAGTGGACGTAGACGGTTGCGGGCGAATGCGAGGCGCCGGGAACCGCGGCCGGCGTGCCGGACCCGGGGTGCGCCGGCTGCTGTGAAACCGCCGCCGGGCCAGTTCCGCACCCGGCTGCAATCACAGACACGAGGGCAGCCGCCAGCCAAAAACCTCGCGGCTTCACATTCAAAGCGTCAGTCCGGCCGTGAGGTGGTGGGAGAGCCCGGCCCTCCTGATTCGCCCGTCAGCGTCGCCTGGTCTCTCGGCCACCGCTGGACCACGATCGCTGCGCCAATCAGCCCCGCCACGGCCGCGAGGACCAGCAATGCGATGCCGCCAATCTCGAACGGAGTGAATGCCGAGAGCTGGACCACCTGGTTGCGGGTGACCTGAACCATCAGTGTTGGAGCTACGCCGTCGCCGACCGCTGTCACTGTGTACAGACCGCGAGGCAGCGCGCTCAAAGTGAGACGGCCACTGCCGTCGGGTTGCAGCGTCTGGCGGAAGCCTCCAGGTGAGGTTACGACGATGTCCCGGATCTCACCTCCCAGCACCGGCTGCCGCACTTGCAGCTGCATGGAATAGATGCGCAGGTTGATGGACCAGATCCGGCCGGGACCGGGCGTGAACGGGCTGTCTCCGCGATTGGCGACGCTGACTCCGTCATAGGTCGCCGACTGGACCGCATATCTCGGCGTCTGAGCCAGACCAAGGAGCAGAGCGCGAGAGGGAGCCGGAACATCCAGCCAGGCTGCTCTCTGCGTCTGGGACAGGACTATGTCACGCCCTTCTGGCGCGGAGATCGTCATGGGGCCGATTCGTCCCGTGTCGATGGGCCCGCCGGCGGCGTCGTGGATTGCAATCGTTGTCAGGTAAGAGCCTGAGAACGTGGCGTAGAAGGTGGCGCTCGAGAAGATTCTCATCTGTCGCGACGCATGCTGTTCGCCATCGAACCAGTGATCAAAGCTGATGCGCGTGGTCGGCGTATCGGCTGGAGGAGTTACCGCCATGGCGTGATTTCCGATCTTGTTGACTTGCAATTTGGCCTTGCCGTCGGCGCCGGTTACAGCAGGGTGGCCATCGATTGCAAATGACACGCCGGCAAGGGCGGGAACCGTCTGGAACGAGAGGAAGAGTGGCCGTATCTCGAGGGTGCCGCGAGCCGACGATCCGATGATCCCGCGCGATTTGTCGCCGTGGTAGATCGCGACGATCGAATGCGTTCCCGCAGTCAGGCTGCGCGAGAAGTTGAAGCTGAAGGTTCCGTCGCTTCGCAGCCGGACCGTGATCAGCTTTCGCCCGTCGAGCAAAAGGTGCGCGACGATGTTTCCCGAGATCGGGCCGACGGAGCTGCTTAGCCTGCCCGTCAGCACTGCCGCGTCGCCTGCCGTGATCGGTGCCGGACTGCGCAGCGTAAGGCTCGTGGCCAGCGGCGGCAGCAAGTTGAACTTTCCCGCGGCGGTAGACCCGAGGTAACCCTGATCACGCGCGCCCTTATAGGTGGCGGTTACCGAATAACCGCCGACTCCGCTCCGGCGCGATAGCCGGTACACAACCCTTCCATTGCGGTCAGTGCGCATGGCGATGCGATGGCCGGCGACCTGGATGTGGACAAGGGCGCCGGGAACTGGTCGCGAGCCCGTGTACACCCTGGCGATGACCGAAAGCGCCGCGCCGACCCGCTGATCGGAGGGCAGGCTGAGCGCAATCCATGTCGACCATGGCTTGATCACCTGGAACGAGCCCTGCGCGGTAGCCGAGTCAGCCCCGAGTTGGACGTTGGCTGCGAATGACACCTGGATGCGGTGCGAACCGATCACCAGGTTGCGGCTCATGTCAAACGTCACCTGGCCGACATCATTGGTCGCCCCGCCGAGCTTCGTGACGCCATCGACGAGTGCCGTCACCTGCACATGCGCCAAACGCACTCCTTTCGCCCGCAGCGTGGCCGTCACGTGAGTCAGCACGCCAGTCGGAGTCGGATTCGGCAGCCCCAGGGTTATCTCGGTAGGGGCGAGAGGTATGACCGTAACTGCCTGATGAGCGTCTGACCCGGCGAATCCTGCCTTCACGTCGCCGGCGTACACCGCCCCCAGATCGTGTTTGCCAAGTCCCAAGGACGAAGCACTGTAGGTCGCCGATCCGCTGGGACCAGTCTTCACATCATGGACATGAACACCGTCGACGAGGACCTGGATCGTCGCATCAGCCAGCGGCCCGTCCGGCCCTTGCAAGACCATCGAGATCCCAAGATCGCGCCCGATGGTGATCGAAGTTGGAACGCTCAAAGCGAGCGTGGTCGGGCGCGGCGGGACGACGTTGACGACCGCGGTGGCGCTCGCAGCTGTGTTCAAAACCGTGACGTGGACGTGATACCCGCCAGCGACCTTGACCGCGGGAAAGTGGAAGAGGGCAACGCCGTTCGCGTCGCTGTGGCTTCCGTGGCTGGCGATGATCTTGCCCCCAGGATTTGCGGCAGTGAATCGCACAGTCGCTCCGCGAATCGGCTTGCCCTCGGTTGTCACGGTCGCCGAGATATCGCTCGAGTTTCCCGCGAAAATAGCCGGACCAGGCGCGATGGTGACGTTCAGCGGCGCCGACTTGGCGATGCCCACGGCCGGCAAAAGCACCATCGCAGTTGCCCCGAGAATCGCGAAGGCCCACCTCCGACTCAGGCGCCTTGTCGTCCACCTGCCCGCCGCCGCAAGTCGCGCCCTCAAAGCCAACACCGGGAGCGACCCGCCCAAGCGCCGCGCGGCGGAGATGACTCGCACCTCGACCCGGCTGCCGCCGGAAGGGCGCCCAGGCCCGCCTCCCCGGGGGCCTGGCCCGTGACCATTGGACGGGCTCGGCGGGAACCTGCGGCGCCGGATGGCTGCCGCCAGGAGCACCAGGCCGGCCGCCAGCCCGACCGAGGCCCCATAGAAGACGACCACGATGAGGACCGGGATGCCCCTCGTCACATTCGACATTTGCGTGTCGACCACGACCGGCGCCACCGGCTGCCGGCTGAAATCGAACGCCTCGGTCATGCCGGCCGCCTTCGCGTCGCGGCTCGTCAGAGGCGCAAGTCCGTAGGTCGCCTCGATGAACTTGAGGATCGAGGAGAAATCTGAGGTCGTGTGATCGACGAAACCTGGGCGGGCGAAGGGTGAGATCACCAGCATCGGCACGCGGAATCCGTAGCCGTGCGAGTCGACCTGCGGCGGCCGGACGTGGTCGTAGTAGCCACCCCAGTCCGACCAGGTCACGAGGATGGCCGAGCTCGACCAGGCGGGGCTGCGCTGGATGGCGGTTACGATCGACGTCACGCGCTGCTGGCCCAGGCTGATCGGGTCCGGCGCCCGTTCCGAGTCACCGCTCGGATAGATGTACGAGACGGCAGGCGTCGTTGCTTCCGAGCGCAGATCTCGGAACAGGTTTGACTGATCGGTTAGGTTCGAGAAGCGGCTCGGGTTGTCAACGATCGCGGGCATGTTCAGCATCGGCACGCGGACTACCTGCGGTATGAAGCTCGAGTAGCTGCCAACCCTGTGGTAGTTGAGGGTCGAGTCGTAGTGACGGATGTAGGCGCGCCAGCTCAACCCGGCCCCGTCCAGGCGATCGAAAATCGTCGGGATCTTGTAGCCGCCTGCACTCTTGAGCTGATCGGCCGGCACCGCCTGCCCAGCAACCAGGTAAAGGTGGTTGTCGATACTTCCGCCCATCGCCGAAGAAAAGAACTGGTCCATCAGGGTGTAGTTCTTCGCCAGCTGCCAGTAGGAGTCGACCTGCTCGGGGCTGTAATAGCCAAGGCCGGCGACCGCGCCGTTGCCGCTGGCGCTCTGGGCTGCGGCGAAACCGTTCATGCGGCCGCCGTTGAACGCGGCGCGTGCGGCTCCCAAGTCGGCGGACACGGAGCTCGCGCCTTGGGCTCCGATCAGGTGCAAGCCCAGCGCCTGGCCGGCCGACGCTCGGGGATCGACCGGGACCTGAACTTTCCCGGGAACGATTCCATCGGCGCCCGGAAACGTTCCGAAGTAGTTGTCGAAGCTGTGGCCCTCCTCGACGATGACGAAGACGTGCTTGATCTTCGACGAGGCCGCGTTCGGAGCGGTCGGTGCGGCCAGCGCGGGGATCAAGACTCCCGACATGAGCGCCGCGCCAAGGATGCCTAGTGCGAGTTTTAGCGGACGCTTCATGGATGCACCTCGTAGATCACGACGTCCGCCGGTTGGTTCGGTCCGTCTTCGCGGAACGAAAAGACGGCGACGCCTCTGAACTTGTTGACGTAGGACATCATTCGCTTGGCGAAGACAGGACTGCGGGAAGCGGAGTACGAGTCGAAAACGAGGTATTGAATCGAGCCGCTGCGGATCGCGGCGTCCGGATTCAGCACCGGCTCGTATTGCGGGTTGCGGTGCAGCGGATTGGAGCTGACGCTCAGGGCCAGCGCCTTGCGCTGTCCGTAGAACTGGATCACGTTCGCAAAGGAAGGACCGATCGTCATAAAGCGAGCGCTCGGGAGCGTGTGAGAGCGCACCCACTCGCCGGCCGGGCGGCTGGCCTGGAGACCGCCGGTGCCGGCGAGGAATGTTCGCGTGGTGGTACCCGGCACCGTGATATCCGAATCCGTGGCGATCGCGGCGGTGGCCGCCTGGCGCGGGCTCGCGGCCACGCCGACCGCGGGCGGGGCCATCGAGATAAGCGCGAGCGAAAGGGCCGCAGCCGCCGCCCATCGCCACTTCACCCGCTCCAGCCGAAGAGGGCGGGCGATCGAGGGGCCGAGCTCGCCCAGGGCTTGCGCCCCACGGCCTGCGAGGTACACGACCGCCGGCACGATAGGGAGCATGTACTCGTAGCCTTTGGTGGGCCAGATCTGAAAGAAGGCGACATTGCAAAGCACGAGCGAGATCGCCAATGTGTCGAAGGTCTGCCAGCGCCATCTGAGTGAGGCCAGTCCCATCGCGGCCAGGGCTACGGTCACGTAGCCGAGGCTCGGCAAGACATTAAGCAGGTAGAAGTCAGAGGTGTGGTTCGGCTGGCGGAAAAACTGCCACACGACGAACTGGTTTGTCGTGTGGGCCCCGCCCCCAAGCACCAAGGACAGTGGGTAGGGCGAGATGGCAACCAAGAAGACCGCCCCGGCGATCGGCAGGTCGCGCCTCCACCGAAGCGGCAGATCGCGAGAGAAGATCACGAACAGGATGACCGCCGGCACCGTGAGCATTCCCATCTCTTTCGCGAGCACCGCAAGCGCGGCCGTCGCGGCGGCCGCGTAAAACCACACCACGCGGTGCGTCCGCAGCCAGAGCGCGAGCATCAGCATCGTCGCGGCGACAAAGGTCGTCATGGGACCGTCGAGCAACATCTGGCGCGACACCACGACCGCGTACGGGCAGAGGGCGGCGATCATGCCCATCGCAAAACCCAGGAAACGGCCGCGAAGCACCATGCCGATGCCCCAGCAGATCAAGGCGAGGCCGACCCCAAAGCTCGCCGTGACGGCTCGCGGCAACCAATCGCTTACATGCCCGGATAGGGCGTAGCCGAGCGCGACGATGAACTGGACCAAAAGCGGATGTGCTCTGAACACGCCGAAAAGCTGTCCGTACGGTTGGAAGCCGGCGATGGATGCGGCCTGGCCCGAATAAACCGCTTCATCCGAGTTGAAGCCGATCTGCGACAAACCCACGAACCGGACAAACGCGGCGGTCGCGACGATCAGGATGAGCGCGGCCGAGGTGGCGACCCACCCCGAAGAGACGAAAGCACTGATCCGATTACCTCGGCCCCGGTGGAGGGCGCGACCGGCTGCGACCGTGTCGAGCTCGACCCGGGGAGCCGGGACGGCGGCCACATCTCCGGCAGCGCCGGCGTCGCGGGGTGGCTTTGCTCTCATTAGAGAATTGGGGGCCGGTTCTTGAGCAGAAGCCTCGGCGTGGATGCGCGACGGTGTCGGCGGCATGCGCGTCGCCGTTCCGCGGCGCCCACGTGGCACCGGCGATGGGTTTCCTGCGGACTGGTTCATGTGGACGGTCAAATTTCAAGGCTTTGTGGAGGGGCGGGCAATCGGACAGGTCGGCAGACGGGATGGGCGTTTGTCCCGAGGTCGTGTCAGGCCCGCGCGACATGTGAGCGAATGAAAATCCTCGTCTCGTTGAAGATGGTCAGTCCTGCCCATTGACAAGGGCCTCCGCTGGCGGTTTCACTTGCTCAGGTCGATCGTTTGTCGTGACCGGTATCACGAATGCCGGGACAACGCTCCGACTAGAAGGGAGAAGAGATTGAGTCGGGGACCTGAGGCTTTGACGACTGCCAAAAACGAAACAGCCACCGCCGATCGACCGGTCGGCACCCAATCGATGCAGCGGACGGCGCCGCGAGTCCTGGTCGTCGACGACCAGCACCTCTTTCGATCGGGTCTTGTCAAGTTGTTGGAAAACGACCCGCGGATCCAGATCGTCGGCGATACAGACGGCGGAGCTGAGGCGGTCAAGCTGAGCGCCACACTGCGCCCGGATCTCGTCTTGATGGATGTCAGGATGCCCAACATGGACGGACTCGAGGCGGCGCAACGGATCACCACCGCACATCCAAACGTGCGCGTCCTCATGCTGTCGGGCTTTGGCGCCGAGAGCCAGGTCGTGCACGCCTTGAACGCAGGCGCCAGTGGCTACGTGGTGAAGGATTCTCCGCTCGAGGCGATCGTGACAAGCATCCTTGCCGTCGTCGCCGGCGCGAGGGTCCTGTCAGAGGCAATCGCGGATCGGGTGTTGAGCATGATTTCCGGTGGGCCGCCAACCAAGGCGATGTACGACGGTCTGACACAACGTGAGGTGGAGATCTTGCGTCTGCTCGCAACGGGAGTGGCCAACAAGCAGGTGGCCTTCAGGCTGAAGATCTCGGACAAGACCGTGCGCAATCACATCAGCCACATCTACGAGAAGCTGAATATCTTCGACCGCTCGCAAGCCGTCCTGTACGCCGTCCGGAAGGGAATCGTCGAGGTCTGAGGCCCGGCAGCCTCAGACCTCCTCGGCCCTCCGGGACCGGCGCCTCGCGAGCTCGCGCTCAGCCTCGCCGTTATGGCGCCGCCGCACGCTGAATTCGTAGGGGAGGCGGGCCTCCCCTACGGAAACCCCCCTTCCACACGGACGCCTGGCGGCGCCTGGTGGTACGCACCCGGAGACGGCCCGAGTAAATCGGGCCTGCATCCCCACCGCGCTTTATTCAGACCTGTCCGGCGCTCCGGGACCGGCGCCTGGCGAGCTCGCGCTCAGCCTCGCCGTTAAGGCGCCGCCGCACGCTGCGCGTCAACGTCATCGCGCCGATCAGGGGTGACCGGTTTCGCCGCTGGGCACGCGTGATGCCCGACATGATTGCCGCGCGCAAGTCGAGTGCGCTGCGTCCGGGGAAGACGGTGACGACGCAGCCAACCGCGGCAAGAATGTGTGCGTCGGAACCCCCTGTCTGAGCGCGAGCCCACGCAGCTGATTCACGCTGCGCCTCACGGTTGGCCAGCCACGCGCCGGGTGATCCGTTTTCCGTTTCGATCGCGTCCCATGAAAGCCCGGCGCCTCTCGAACCAACACCGCGAGCGCCTCCCAGGCGCAGAAACGGATGAGCCGGGATGGCGAGCCCACCCTGCGCGTGAATCTCTTCAATCGTCTCCTCGACATCGAGACCCGCCGCGACCGTGCGCGTGAGAAAGAGGCCGAGCACATGGCCTTGCCTTGTCGTCACCTCCTCGCCGATGACAACCTCACACCGAGTCAAGCCGGCTTGCGACGCGGCCTCGACCGCCCCGTCGATGCTGTCGTGATCGGTGACGGCGATCACGGAGAGCCCCAGGTCGGCCGCGCGGGCGACGACCGCCGCGGGTGACGGCGCTCCGTCGCTGAACGTCGTGTGTATGTGCAGATCCGCGGCGCCGGACGCCGGTGTGGTCACCACCGGGTCAATCTAGCCCTTGGGGCCGGGGGTCAGGAGGCCTGGCTGGCCGCCCCCACCCAATCGCCGGAGACGACAGAGACCGGCTCGCGCTCTTCTTCGGGCATAGCGACGACCACCGTCGCCGGCGCCGCGTTGATGAGCTCTGGCCAGCTGTAGTCCGGGGAGCTGTACGGAGGGAAGCCGTACGCGTCCTCCGTGTTCTCCAGCAGCTCATCCACCGCGGCTCCGTGGGGGATGGGTTCGGTCAGCGAAGGCGTCCCACGTTCGATCACGTACAGGCTCTCCATGCGCACCTGCGTGCCCACGACGCAGGTCACCAGGTCCGTGACCCTGTACTTCGGCGGCGGGATGATGGCCTGGACCACCGCGTTCATGCTCATGATCGGAAGATTCGCGGCGCCCAGCTTCTTGCCGACAGAACGCCCCTCCCGAGAATGCAGGCGGCTCTGCCAGGAGAGGCTCAAGCGCTGAGTCCGTTTCAACCGGTTTTGCGGGACCGCGCGCAGGGTGTGCGCGCTGATGGTCAGGGGTTTTGGATAACGGCTCGCCACGCCGTCCGCATCGATGATGACCATATCGTCCGAGTAGAAGATGCCTCCGTCGGCGCGGAGCATCGTGAGGATGGTGCTGGTCTTGCCCGTGTCGGTCTTGGCCGACAGCATGATGGCTCGCCCGCCGATCGAGATGCAGGCCGCGTGCAGAAGCATCTTGCCTTTGCTCGCCAGGATGAAGCGGAGCAGCGGCTCGATCACGTTCGTATAGAGCACGTGTGGTGAGAGGGCCAGCAGAGGACCCGCGGTCACGACCACCGGATCTTCCATGTCGACCGAGAAGTTCGCGAACAGGGGACCGAGGTGCTCCCGATACTCGAGCCTGGTCGACCCGTTCTTGATCGCGATGCTCATGCGTGGCCCCCAGCCGCCTACGGGCCGCGTCTGGATGACGATGTCAGGATCGCCGATGCTTGACGAGCGAAAGAACTCCAGCTCCGGAAGGCGCACGCTGCTCTTGATCCGGACCATGCCGTCAATGTCGTAGCAGTGACGGTACAAACCGGTCTTGGTGGACGAGACTCCAAACATCGTTAAGCCCTCCTGGGAAGAGTGGGGCCGCGCCAGATCAGCGAGTCAGCGATCAAGAAGCGAAGCAGCGTGAGCGCGACCAGCGTCAGCAGGTTGGCGACCAGGTAGTTCATGTGAAGGCCGGCGGTCATCACCTGAAGGACCGGCAGACGGATCAGGAGCGCGGAAGAGTTGACCGCGTCGTAGACGACGAAACGCCTGACGATGCCCATCGCTCCTCCGGCGCGGCGCGCCCCGAACACCCACGACTCCGTGCCGATGAAGTTGAAGGTCGTCGAAGCCTGGGTCGCGATGGCCGCGGAGAGGAGCAGGTGGCTCGAGTGCAGCACATCGAACAGCAGCCAGAGCACAACCTGGTTGACAACCAGGCCGAGCGCGCCCACGGTCGCGAACTGCGACCCCGAGATGAGCTTCTTCGCCGCCACTCCGAGCCTTTGCGGCGGGAGGATCTTTCTCACGCGACGACCTGCGATTCGGCGTAGACCGCGGACAGCCGACCGTGTGAGGCCATCCAGGTGATCGCCTCGTCCAGGTGGCGAGACTCGAACGGGCTGCGACTGGTGCGGACGAAAACGGCTACTGCAGAGACCTCGCCCGCGTCGTCGACGCTCGGGACGACAATCGCGCTCGACGTCTCGATGTTGAGGCGAGCTTGCGGGCGCGCCGATTTGCGCTCGATGAAAAGGGCCGGCTGCTGATGACGCGACGCGGTGGCCACCATCTCGCGCGTGACGGCGCCGCCGATGAGGTTGAGCCGCGGATCGGAGAAATTGCCCTGGTCAGTGATCCAGAAGCCCTCCTGTGCCCCCAGCCTTCGCGCGAGCGCGTCGATGTCCAGCCTCCGCACGAGGCGGAGCATCCGGGCCAGCCGTCTCCACACCGGAGGCTGGTTGACCGTCAGGGTCAGGAGCAGCCCGCACGCCTGTCCCAAGGCAGCGGCCAGGAACAGGTGATGTTTGCCAGGGACTAGCAAGATCGCGAAAACGGCAAACGACGTCACGGCCGAGACACCGGCCGCTACGTAGAAGAGGCGGTTGCCATCGGGCTCGCCATGACGCCCGAGCTCACGGAAGGGCGCCAGCTGAAGCAGCGCGAGGGTGCACGCGGCGCTGGCCGCGGTGCCGGTGAGCCAGGCAAGCATGGGCTGGACGCCTGCATGGGCGAGCCCGTACAGGGGGCCCGCGAACACGGCCAATCCCGCGAGAGTGACCATCGCGAACTTCAACGGCCTCGCGCCGCTAGGGACGTAGACAAACAGCGAAGCCAGATGGCCCAGGAACAGGATTCCCTGCCGCGTGCTCGCCTTGCTCTCCCCTGCATGACGCGCCCCGAATACAAATGGCACGTCGGCCACGCGAAGCCGAGGCGCGCAGACCAGGAGCTCCAGCAGGATCTTGAAACCCCTCGGCTTTAGCTCCAGGCCTTTGATGGCGGCGCGGCGACAGCAGAAGAATCCGCTCAACGGGTCGCTCGTGCGGCGGGCCTCGGGAAAGACGCCCTGCGCCAGCCACGTGCACGCTCGACTGACAAGATTGCGAAGCGTGCCGTCGAGGCCGGCTCGACTTCCGCCGGGCATGTAGCGAGAAGCGACTGCGAGGTCGGCGCCTGCGGTGATGGTGGCGAGAAGCTGCGGCACGATCGCCGGCGGGTGCTGCAGATCGCCGTCCATCACGCATACGGCCATCCCGCGCGCCGCATCGATGCCTGCGACGACGGCGCTGGCCAGGCCAGTCTGATCGCGTTGACCTCGCTCGATCACGCGCCAACGCGGATTGCGGACGGCTGCGGCCCGCAGGGCCGGCCTGGTCACATCGTCATTGCTGTCATCAACGACCACCACCTCGTAGTCCACGCCGCAAAGGGCAGAGTCGAGCTGGCGCTCGAGCGCTTCCACGTTGCCGGCCTCGTTCCGCGTCGGAACGACGACGGAGATGCGAACCGGCTGAGTCCGACCTGGCCGGCGTGTCCGTGAAGTGCCACGCAGAGCCGTGACTCGCGCCGCCTCAACTGTCGCTGCCATCAAGCGGTGCTCCTTGTCTCAAACACGCGGACCAATTGGGATCGTTCTCGACAGCACCGAGAGTCATCGGCGCCGCCGCGCGCAGGTGCGCAATTTCGTGAGTGCGATTGCACAGGTCGCATGGCCGCCCGGTCAATGGGCGCCTGTCCCGACGGCGTTGGATCAAATTGACCCTTCCCTTAATCAGGACTTAATCGACGTCAGCTCCTGCCATAACGGTCTTCGAGCCGAACCACATCATCGAGATCAGGCGTCGATACCTCGAGCACGTCGCAGTCTTCTGTCGCGGTCATACGGTGGCGGCGGCCGGGAAAGATTCGACGCGAATCCCCGGGCTCGAGACGATGATGCCCGAGGACTCCGGCATCGTCTTCCAGATCCAGGACCATGGTTCCCGCCAACACCAGGATCGACTCGTCCTTGCGGTTGTGATACTGAAGTGAAAGGGCCTCACCGCGGTTGATGTGCAACACCTTGCCGAGGTACTTGTCGGTGATCGCCCAGCGCAGCTCGTAACCCCACGGCTTCTCGACTCGGACCTCTTCCACCGTAATCAAATCGATCCTCTCCTTGAGTGTGATCATGCGTATTCGGCGAACTCGCCGAGTCGAAGATGCTCGACCAGGCCCTTGACCTCTTGGGCTCGGGACTTCAGACAGATGAGCAGGGCATTGCCCGATTCCACAACCACAAGGTCCTTGACGCCAATCGCGGCCACGAATTTTCCCGGTACATCGAACAGGCTGGACTCCGAGTCGATCAGGACGTGGGCGCCGGCCGCCACGTTGCCCGCCACGTCCTTTGGCAAGATCGAGTGCAGCTCGGACCAGGATCCAACGTCGATCCAGTGAAATCGGGCGGGGATCAGCAGCAGGTGGTCCGTCTTCTCCATGACGGCGTAGTCGATTGCGTCTTTTGGAAGATCTCCGTAGAGCGTGGCCACGCTTGCCTCGTCGCCGGCCAAGCGCGCGGTCGCGACCCGCCGAAGGATGTCGTGGTGGATCGGCGCGTGCTGGCGTAACTCCTCCAGCAGCGTTTCCACGCGCCAGCCGAAGATCGCGAGATTCCAGTAGTAGCCGCCGCTACCCACGAACCGTGAAGCCCTCTCGAAAGCAGGCTTCTCGATGAACTCCACGACCTTGAGGCCCGTCGTCCTGCCGAATCGAACCTGGCCGTCGGTCCGTATGTACCCGAAGCCGGTCGCCGGATAGTACGGCGTGAGGCCGACGGTAACCAGCTGCGACGACTGTGACGCCAGCTTGACCACGCGCCGGATCGTTTGCCCAAATCGCCGCCCGTCACCCACTATGTGGTCGGCGGGGATAGAGAGCATGACCGCGCCGGCATCGCGCTGGGCGAGTGTCATCGCGGCAAGTCCGAGCGCGCTCGCAGTTCCGCGCGCGACAGGCTCGATGATGATGTGATCCGGCGTCAGCTCGGGCAGTACCTGGCAAATGCTCTCCACCTGACTCAGTTCGGTGACGACATGAACTTCGTCGACCAGCGACCTGACGCGCTCATAGGTCTGCCGAAGCAGGGGAGCGCTGCCTTTCTGCAATGCAAGCAAGTGCTTGGGCTGTCCCCGACGCGATCGAGGCCAGAGCCGTGTGCCGGCTCCGCCGGCAAGGATCGTCGCGTGCACCGCCATGGCTGGTCATGGTCGGATCTCACGCACGGCGCGTCCATGAGAGTTCTAGGTATCGACGTGGGCGTTCGTCCCGCAAGGCCGAGCGAACGGACCGTCCGACCGCCGTGGGGCTCGGCCCCTAGCCGGCGTTCAGCCGGACTCGTGCTCGAACTGGCGGCGAACGCACTCTATCGAAGCGAGCACGTCCGTCAACTCGCCGGCCACGGTTTGGGCGAGGCGTCGATCCGTAGCTTCGAGAGCCTCGAGATATCCGATCAGTCGGCCCGCGGATAACGAGGCCGCACACAGTCGGCGGGCGTCGATGGATCGGAAAGGTGCTCCGATGCTGAGCTCGTTAATGCTCGCCTTCAGAGAACTAGCCGCGAGATGAAGTCCCGGCAAGACGCGATATCCGGCCGATCGACCCGAGGGACGGGTCAAGGCTGCCCTACCTCGAAACACAGGATGCGCCAACCCGGAGCTGCGCTTTCCTACCAACGCGAAAAGCCTCAGTTGCCGCATGCGGCGGGAGCATCGAGACCATGCCGCGACTAATGGCGCTTCCATTCTCTTCCCTCGCAAGCCAATTGACGCGCACGGGAACGTTCTACCGCCGAAGCACAAGCCCAGGCAATGGGCCTGGTGCGCAGCGCATGGGTCAGGTCGTCAGGCGGTCTCCGCCTGTGCGACCGGGAATGGCAGCGGCGCGGGGACGGGCTCCGGCCGAGGAATCTCGACGATCGTTTGCGTGCCCTTACCGAGCTCGCTGCTGATTCTTAGCGTTCCACCCAGAAGCTTTGCCCGCTCATGCATCCCGCGGATTCCCAATCCAGGACTGGTCAAACCGCCGATCATTCCCCTGCCGTCGTCACGCACGCTGGCGGTCAGAGCCTGTTCCTTGACGGTCAACTCGATCCAGATCGTCGTCGGCGCTCCATGGATGGCTGAGTTGTGGGCCGCCTCCTCCAGGATCCGGATGAGGTCCACGACCGCGGCCGGGTGAAGATCATTGGGCCAGTCCTGGGCGATCGACACGCTGACCACCGCACCACACGAGGTTGCCAGGCGCGTCGCCAAACCCTGCAACGACGGCCGCAGGTCTTCCGCGGTCGCGGTGTCCTTCCGAATGTCGTGAAGGATGCCGCGTACGTTCGACAGCACTCCACGGATGCTTGTCTGCATCCGATCGAGCTCGCGGAGCACACCTTCACGGCCAACCTGCTCTGCCTTGAAGATCTCCATCTCCAGGAGAAGGAGGTTCAGGGTCTGACTGATGTGGTCGTGAAGCTCCCTCGAAAGGTCAATGTCCCCACGCGCTCGCGATCGAATCGGACGGCGACGCTGCCGGATTGTGTTGACGGTTTCTCCCTGATCTGCCGGAACGATCATCCGAATGCTCCCTCATGTGGCGGTGGGGCGGGCTTGGAAATTCCCCAGCAGCCAGACGCTGCCCCTTTCCAAACCTTAACCCGATGCGAGTGACAACAATACAAATGACTTTGATAATCCAAGTCAATGGTCAGTTCTAGCCAATTTTTGCAAATTCTATTGCGGCATCCGGCCGCGGGCGGATGACGAGGCATTCCACCATCTCGTCCGCGCAAGACGGGCAGAGCATAGTGCCCACGAGAGACCGCCCGCAGTAGCAGGTGTAGTGCTTACCCGCCAGGAATCCCAGCGCGTCCGCGGCATCCGGCCTCCGGGGCCGCTCGACCGCGCGCGCGGGTTGCAAAGCCAGCGATGTGACCATTCCGACGGGTAAGTTCTAGGACTCATCCCCAGCCCAGGCAATGGGACTTCCCGCACCCGGCCAACGGTCCCCCTGGCAAGGACAAACGCCCAGCCCTACCTCGAAAAACCATTGAATAGCAGTCCTCTCGACATAACCATTCCAATGTCGACGTCCGGACTTGCCCTGGTGCCACGGCCGCGCTTCTCGTGGCGGACCCTCCCCGCGATCCCGGTTGCGATTGTCATGTTGCTGGCCACGGCAAGCGTGGCCGCGGCCAACCGAGCCCGGACAGAGATTCCGTAACGACGCGATCGGGCTCAACACCTTGAGCGAGGCGTAGCCGTCGCCTGGCTGGCACGCTCGAGCTCCACTTGAAGACCGACCCGGCGGCAGGCGTGGTCGAGATCTGGCTCGACAACGTGTACGTTGCGGATCTCTCAGGGACCGGGCTGAACACAGGCAGCGCGCCGGTAGGCTCGATGCAGATCGGCGAGGTGCAGTCAGGCCGGACTTACGACGTCACCTTCGACGATGCGGCCTTCTGGGCGGACACGCCGCGCTTTTCGCGGCCTCGCGTCCGGACGTGGACGTGTCCGGTGTGGTTGAACTGGGCGGCGAGGGAGCGCTCGAACAGAGCTATGACCCGACCGCGGATGCGAAGTCCATGTACGCGTCATCCAGGCAACCGAAGCAGCTTGCGATCGTGCCGGGTGGGCCTCACCGGAGACGATCTGCTGAACGAGCCCGGGCCCGCGGACATCTTCTTCAAGTTCCTCGACACGAACAGCTAGAGACGCCGATGTTGACCTGACGCCCTGGACCTTCGCTCAGCCACGCTCATCTCCCTCATGCGAAAGGGAGTGTCAAGAATCAGCCGAAGTAGGTGTACTTTGGCCGCCTTCTTCGGCGGGCCTGTCTTTGGCAGTTTCGTGGGAGGCCGGTCACAGGCCTCGCCACAGCGACCGGATCACGACGTGGTGATACGCCTTGAGTAATCCGCCGTCTCCTGCGCGCAGTGGCGACAGAGGGACCGAACCGACCACAGACCGACCGCAGGCACGTGTAGCGCCTGCCGGCGAGAAATCCCAGCGGGTCGACCGCGATCTCGCCGGCGACGCTGTCGCCCTTGTGGAAGTGCTCTTCGATGTGGGAGCGATCGCGCGCAACATCCGACGCTCCTGGATCGGCGCCTGGCGGCATGCCGGCAATGGGATTAGCGCCTGCGAGTGTGGGCCGGTTGTCCCGGCTCTGTCGAGCCTGCACGTGGAGAGTTCCGGACCCGCAGGCGAACTCGTGCGAGCGATCCATCGGACGGAGGACAAACGCCCATGCCTTGCCTCGATGAACCATTGAACGAATGTGGACCCGACCCGACCATTCCGGATGTCTTGTTCCGGCTCCGTCGAACGCGCCGTCTGATGGCTTTGAGACCACTCCAGGTGATCCCACTCGCCGTTGCTTTGCTGCTCGCAACCCCGGGCGTGGCTGTGGCCAAACCGACCCCGGACACCATCATCGACAGCGGGCCGGCGTCCCCTACGAGCGCAACGACAGCCTCGTTCACGTTCCACTCGACCTTCTCCGGGGCGACGTTCACATGCAGACTGGACGGAAGCCCATTCGACACGTGCGCGAGCCCCACCGCGTTTTCGGGCCTGGCCGCCGGTTCTCATACCTTCATGGTCGACTCGAGCTCGGGCGGAGTCGCCGATCCAAGTCCGGCGAGCGCGACATGGACGATCGACCTGACGCCGCCGTCGGCTCCGACTAACCTCGCGGGCACCGCGCGGTCGACGACTTCAATAGCCTTGACCTGGCACGCGGCCACCGACAACGTCGGGGTCACGAAGAACTTGATCAACCGTGATGGCTCCCTCCTGGCCACTGTCGGCGCGGTGAACTCGTACACCGATTCAACAGTGGCGCCGGCCAGCACGTATACATATACAGTCCAGGCTCAGGACGGCGCCGGCAACGTTTCGGCCGTCAGCAACAGCGTAGTCGTGACGACGCCTCCGGTTCCCGACACGCTTATTGACAGCGGGCCGACGCCCCTGACGACGTCCACCACCGCCACGTTCGTCTTCCACTCGACCGCCCCGGGTGCGACTTTCACGTGCAAGCTCGACGCCGCGAAGGCCGGCGGGTGCAACAGTCCCAGGACCTATAACGGATTGATCGGCGGGGCTCATTCATTCTCGGTTTTCGCCACCGCGAACGGCGTAAATGACCCGACACCGGCGGTGGCCAGCTGGACCATCGATGTCGCACCACCAAGCACACCGACAGGACTCAACGCCTCAGCATCGGCCACGTCGGTCACCCTGAGCTGGGATGCGAGCACCGACGACGTCGGCGTGACCGGCTATGACATATACCGAGGCGGGTCGCTGCTGGCTTCGGTCGGCGCGGTCACCGTGTACGCCGACAGTACAGTCGCGACAGGCGTCACATATTCGTATGCTGTCGACGCACGCGACGGGGCCGGCAACGTTTCTCTGCAGTCCTCGCCGGTGTGGGCGAGACCGACGGCCTCCTACAACGCGCACCTGACCCGCGCGCCGTACCTGACCGACCTCGTCGATCTTCACGTGGCGGTCAACTTCGCCACCGACCAGTCGGCCACGACCGCGAGCGTGATGTATGGCGCCGTGGGCACTGGAGGCAGCTGCTCACCGTCGACTGTCGCTTCCGCGAGCCGCATCACGATCTCCGTCGGCACAGTGTTCGAATATCAGTGGAAGGGCGATATCACACTGCCCGCCACCGGGACGTACTGCTATCGCGTTTATCTCGGCACAACCGATCTACTGGGCGCCAACGCGTCGCCCGCGTTCACAACCCAGGTGCAGTTCGGCTCGACCGAGTCCTACTCATTCGTCGTCTTTGGCGACTGGGGGCAGGTCGACGCCAGCGGCCAGAACGCAGGCCAGGCGAACCTGATGGCCCAGATCGCCGCAAGCGGAGCGCGCTTCGCGGTCTCAGTCGGCGACAACGGCTACCCCAACGGCAGCCAGATCAACTATGGCGATCTGCAGCAGTCCGGAGCCGACACGAGCGCCATCTTCGGCTCGCAGTTCTGGACCTTGCCAAGCGGCTCCATCCCACTGTTCGCGGCTGTGGGCAACCACGGCGTAAGCGGAGTGAAGCACACCGACATAACGACGTGGACCGAGGCCACAGCAGTCTCGTCTTCCGGTGGTCGCTACCAGAACGATGTCTACTGTTGCATCAACGGGACGTTCTCATCGAACTATGGCAGCGAGTGGTATGCGTTCTCGGCCGGCAACGTGCGCTTCTACATGCTCGACTCCGCCTGGGGCGACACGAACGGCGGCACCGCGTCGCCGTACGCGAATGACGCCCTGGCCCACTTCGCGCCGGGGACGCCTGAATACATCTGGCTCCTCAACGACCTCGCCACGCACTCCACACAGCTGAAGTTCGCCTTCTCTCACTACCCGTTCTACTCCGACAACCCAACCCAGCCGTCGGACACATACCTCGACGGTCCGGCGAACCTCGAAGGCCTGCTCGGCCAGCACGGCGTGCAACTCGTCTTCAACGGTCACGCCCACATCTACGAGCGCAACCGCGCAAGCGGGGGCGGGATGCCTATCACCTACGTCACGGGCGGCGGCGGCGCGACCCTCGAGCCGATGGGCACGTGCAGCACCTTCGATGCGTACGCCATTGGCTGGTCGCCGACCAACCTCAACGGCAGCGCGTGCGGTTCGGCGCCCGCGCCGACTTCCGACACCCAGGTCTTCCACTTCCTCAAGGTGACTGTGTCCGGGACCTCGATCACCGTGGCGCCGACCGACTCGACCGGGAACACCTTTGACGTGCAGACCTATACGGTCAAAGTCCCTACCGACACCTACATCGACTCCTCGCCGCCGCCGGGCACGACGAGCACGTCGGCGACCTTCACCTTCCACGCCAGCGGGACGCCGGCGACGTTTATGTGCCAGCTCGACGCCAACGCCAAGACGTCGTGCACCAGCCCGATCACGTACTCCGGCCTGACCCAAGCCGCACACACCTTCAACGTGGCGGCGACCGCCAACAAGTCAGCCGATCCGACCCCAGCGACAACGTCATGGACGGTGGACACCACACCCCCGACGACACCCGCGAACCTCGCCGCCACGGCGACGAGTCCCTTCACTGTGGCGCTGACCTGGTCGGCCGCGTCAGACAACCTCGGGGTCACCGGCTACGACCTCTACCGCGACGGCGAGCTCTACCAGGCCCTGGGCGCGGTGACGAGCTACACCGACGCCGTGCTTGGTTCATCGACGCACCAGTACGCAGTCAGGGCGCGCGACATTGCGGGCAATGTCTCAGCGCTGACACCGGTAGTTTCAGTTACGTCTCCGCCGCCGCCATCACCGGTTTTCTCAGACGGCTTCGAGTCTGGCAATTTCAGCGCCTGGAACTTGAGCGCCGGGTTGGTGATCGAGTCGGCCAACGTGAACAGCGGGACCAACGCGGCGGAAGGAAACACCACGGTCGGCAACACCTTCGCCAAGAAGGTGTTGCCGTCCACATACACGGATGCATTTGCACGTGTGGCATTTGACATCGCGGCTCAGCCGAGCCAGGTCAACCTCCTTCGATTCCGCGACTCTAGCGGCAATTCCATCGGATACGTCTACGTCGACACCACTGGGCTGCTTGGCTTCCACAACGACGCGACTGGGCTGAACACCCTGAGCGGTGTCTCGCCGTCACCCGGATGGCACGCGCTGGAGCTTCATCTAAAGCCGGACGCCACTGGAGGCGTGGTCGAGATCTGGCTCGACAACACCTACGTCGCGGACCTCTCCGGGACCGGGCTGAACACCGGCAGTTCGCCGGTAGCGTTGATGCAGATCGGCGAGGTGCAGTCAGGACGAACGTATGACGTCCTGTTCGACGACGCGGCCTTCGGTACAGCCCGACTGGGTCCTGCCGCCGACATCGTCCCGCCCACGGTGCCCACAGGCCTGGCCGTAACGGCGGCAGGACCCTTCGAAGCCGACCTGACGTGGAACGCTTCGACCGATGACGTCGGAGTGGCCGGATACGACGTGTTCCGCGATGGGAGCCTGATCGCGTCGATCGGGCCTGTGGTGACCTACGCGGACACCGCGACGACAGCCGGGTCGACTCATACGTACACGGTGCAGGCGCGCGACGCAGCAGGCAACGCTTCAGCGCAGAGCGCAGGGGTCTCGGTGACGCAGCCCGCAGCAGCTTCACCGCTCTTCGCGGACGGCTTCGAGACGGGGGATTTGTCGGGTTGGACCAGCAACTCAAACCTGAGCCTAGAGTCAGGCGACGTCCACTCGGGTGGCTTCGCCGCGGAGGGCAGCACCGCGGCCGGCTCGACCTTCGTCAGGAAGACCCTGCCCTCGACCTACATGGACGCGTACGCCCGGGTCGCTTTCGAGGTCAAGAGCCAGGCTTCCCAGGTGACCCTGCTCCGGCTCCGCGACACGCCCACCGGCAACGGCGGATACCTATACATGACGCCACAAGGAAAGCTCGGGTTCCGGAGCGATGCGCTGCTCAGCGGCACGACCAGCGCTGCCGCCCCTGGGCCGGGCTGGCACGTAATCGAGCTGCACCTGAACATCACCACGGGTGTTGTCGAGGTGTGGCTGGACGGCGTGGCGGTGCCCGACCTGACCTTTAGCAGCACCAATCTCGGGACTGCCGCCATGGGCTTGCTCCAGGTGGGTGATACCGCGACCAGCGGCACCTGGGACGTGGTCCTCGACGACGCCGCCTTCGCCACGAGCCGGCTCGGGCCCGGCGGCGATACCATTCCACCGAGCGTACCCGCCAACCTGTCCGCCACTGCCAACTCGGCCTTCTCGGTCCAGCTGACCTGGGACGCCTCCACCGACAACGTAGGGGTGAGCGGCTACGACCTGACTCGCGACGGCTCCCTGCTGGTCCAGGTCAGCTCGCCCGGCTACACGGACAATACGGTGCTGGCGGGGAGCACACACACGTACACGGTCCGGGCGCGCGACGCCTCAGGCAACGTTTCTGCCCTCAGCGCTCCGGTCTCGGTGACCACGCCCGCGGCGGCGGCGCCGATCTTTGCGGACGGCTTTGAGACTGCCGACCTATCAGCATGGACCACCTCGGCCGGCGTGGCCGTGGAATCGAACAACTTCCATTCGGGCGGCTTTGCTGCCGAGGGAACAACGACGAACACTTCGGCAAACGCCAAGGAGACTCTGCCCTCGACCTACCTCGACGCCTACGCGAGGATCGCCTTCAAAGTTAACGGCCCCAACTCCCAGGTGACGCTGCTGCGGCTCCGCGATACGTCGGGGGGCTCAAACGGAGGATTCATCGCTCTAACCAGCGGTGGAAAGCTCCAGTTCAAGGACGCGGCCGGCACCTCGACGACAAGTCCAGTAACCCCTTCGCAGGGGGCCTGGCATGTGCTCGAGCTCCACCTCTCCATCAGCAATGGTGTCGTCGAAGTGTGGCTCGATGGTGCGGCCGTCCCGGACCTGACCTTGAGCGGGGCGAACCTTGGCACGGCACCTATGGGCACGCTGCAGATCGGCGACACGTCGAATGGCACCTGGGACGTCGTCTTTGACGACGCCGCCTTCGGCACCAGCCGGCTCGGCCCCGGTGGCGACACCACGCCGCCCAGCGTGCCGGGCAATCTCAACGGCACCGCGACGTCATCCTTCTCGGTCCAGCTCACCTGGGATGCGTCCACGGACAACACTGTGGTCGGCAGCTACGACGTGATTCGCGATAGCGTGGTCCTCGCCCACGTCAGCTCGCCGGGGTACACCGACAACACGGTGCATGCCGGTGAGATCCACACTTACGCGGTTCGAGCGCGCGATGCTTGGGGCAACGTCTCTGCTCTCAGCACATCCGCCGCTGTCATGACCCCGGTGCCTGACGACTTCTCGATCAGCGCCA